>Ga0307513_10001288_pt1 | contig 36311 bp, 34 predicted proteins | sample 15_EM_MG_FD_202174 | JGI IMG/M metagenome (GOLD analysis project Ga0307513, IMG submission 202174) | Populus trichocarpa ectomycorrhiza microbial communities from riparian zone in the Pacific Northwest, United States - 15_EM | ecosystem: Host-associated > Plants > Roots > Unclassified | place... | reverse complement strand
GACCGGATGTGATCAAGAAGCTCCCACCCTGCATGACGCGGAAGGCGTTCACCGCGGATACATTTACTGGCTGCTCACGGCGCGGACCAGACGGCCTTTCGCTTCTCCATGAAAGATCGTGGGCCCTCCAGCGCGTCGGGATGGACCCGATGCTCGGCAATGTATTTGTACGCGTTGTCGTACGATTCGCTCAGGGGCATGTCCAGAGAGTCCCAGATTGCCTTGATCGACGCCTGAACAGCGGCGGGCGAGACCTGTGACGCGATGTCGGCCAGCTCAAGGGCCCGGTCGAGCAACCGCTCAGGAGAAACGACCTCACTCGCCAGGCCGATCTCCACGGCCGTGCGCGCATCGATTCGCTCGGCGCGCCCCAGGATAACCATCCGCATGACCCGCTCCATGGGAATCTTCCGTAGCAAGCCGGCTGGTTCTTGGCCACTGACTTGTCCATAGTCGACGTGCGGGTCCGTGAAGCTCGCCTTCTCGCTCACGATCACAATGTCGGAATCAACGATGAAGTGGAGGCCAGCACCTGCGCAGACACCATTCACCGCGGTGATGACAGGCTTGTACACTTTCCTCAGTCGCGGGGTGAACGACGAGAATGTCTCCGGCTGCTCACTCCCGTTGGCGGCGTGCCCGGCGAGGCTCTCCATGTGTGACCCGGCACAGAATCCTCGACCTTCCGCCGTAACGACTGCGCATCGGACAGAGGTGTCCGTACGAACAACGTCCCAGATGTCACGCAGCCTCTGCTGACCATCGCGACTTAAGGCGTTCATTCGCTCGGGAGCGCACAGGGTCACGATAGCGACATTGCCGGACTGTTCGAATCTGACGCCCGTGGTTCCTTGTTCCGATAGATCAGTCGGCACTGGAGCGCCTCGCAATCGATTCAACCGACATCGTCGACGCGCTGCGCGCACGCATAATTTCTGCGAGCCTATCGACGTCCACCTTGCTCCTTGAATCCTGAACCGCCGGGCTCATGGCAACCGTCGCCATGTGCTTCCTCCAGTGCTCCTCGGCTTTAGCTGCTTCGCCCGCCGCAATATGGTCAACCAGGGTCTCGTAAGAACGAATCGACTTGGCTTGTGCGCGGCTGAAGCGGGGTGGCAACATGAGTGCATTCAGATACGTATCGACGGATAGCTCAGCAAAAAGGCTTCCTATGAGAGCCATGGACCGGTTGCCGGATTTCTTGACCAGCATGAGGTGGAAATCGCTCGCCGCCTGTGCAGCTGCAATCATGTCGCCCTCGCATTCACGTGACACGTCGATCTGGGCACGCAAGGCGGCAATATCGTCGGGATTGTGATTCTGCGCAAGCTGCACAACCGCCGCCAGTTCGATGACGCTCCGAGCATGATAGACATCCGCCAAGGTGGTCTCCTGCAGCTGAAGAAGAACCCCTACTTGCCGGGCCGCCGCAGACACGTCCGGCGTCGCGACGATGGCTCCTCCACGCGCGCCACGATTGATACGGATAAGCCCCTCGGATTCAAGGATTCGAATGGCTTCGCGCAGAGTTGGTCGTGACACCCCAAACTGCTCCATGAGCGCCTTCTCGGAAGGAAGTGCATCACCTCCGCCCAACGCCTTACGCGCGATCTGCGAACGCAGCACTCCTGCCACTACGTCAGCCATCTTCGGCACCGAAATTGCATGGTTCGCAGCAGCCACGAGCCCCCCCTTCGATCCTAGAACCTATCTAACCCATTGTACCTGATTGCCCTCCCGTTCGGTCTCCGTGGCCTCATGTCACGTACCGTCCGGCCCGCTAGTCCCAGCGACCGGCACGACGCGGCGCCATCGCGGCAGCGTTGTGCCTTCGACGAGCGGCTTCCCGAACACCACCTCGACGGGTTCACCGATCGTGATGGTCGCTGGGTCCACAGAGTTGATGGGCGCATCCGGGCCCTCGACGAGGTTCCCGACGAGGCGGACACGCGGGTCCTCATCGAGAGCGACCACGATGACGTTGTAGGACGGGACCGCCGCGAACTGGGGTGTCAAGGGCGGGCGCGGCACGACGAACGACCAGATCGTCCCCTTCCCGGTCACGGACACCCATTCCGGTACGGCCCGACGGCCGAAGGGGCTGCGCGGACGCGGCGGGAACAGCAACCGGCCCGAATCGGGGCATTTCTGGACAACCAATACACCCTTGCTGGCCATCTCCCAGAAGGGGGCACTGACCTCGCTCTGAGTGGGCAGCATGAGTTCGTTTCCGAACTCGTCGACCGCGGTATCGTTGCTCATGATTACTTCCTCAGGATCAGCGCGCTCGTACCGACGGCCTCGGCTCCGCTGACCATTGACGACTCGACGTCGGCGACCTGGTTCGGAGAACTCCCGCGCACCTGACGGACGCCCTCGACGAGCAGGTTGAAGCCGTGGATGTAGGCCTCGGACAGGCTGCCCCCCGATGTGTTGACCGGCAGCCTGCCCCCGATCTCGATTCCGCCGTCCTCAGTGAAGGGCCCGGCCTCACCTCGCTTGCAGAAGCCGTAGCCCTCCAGGGACAGGAGGACCAGCGGGCTGAACGCGTCGTAGATCTGCGCGACGTCGATGTCCTGGGGTTGGAACTCGCTGCGGGCGAAGAGCGACCGACCGCACGTCCAGGAGGGCCCATAGAGGGGGTCGTCATTGAAGTAGTTGACCATCGAGTGCTGCTGCCGCGGCAGCCCTTGGGCGAACGAGTGGATGTAGACGGGAGTCTGTCTGAGGGACCTCGACCGTTCAGCGGACACGACTACCGTCGCCAGTGCCCCATCCGACTCGAGGCAGTTGTCATAGAGGCACAGGGGTTCGCTCACCCAGCGGCTCGCCATGTACATCTCGCGGGTCAGCGGTCGCTGGTAGCTCATGGCGGCGGGGTTGGCGCTCCCGTGCCGGTTGCATGCCAGGGCGACGTTCGCGAGGTGGTCCCGGGTCGCGCCGTACTCGTGCATGTAGCGCCGGGCGAGCATGGCCACCTCGTCCGTCGGACGCACCAGGCCATAGGCCCGCGAGAACTCTTCGCCGACCGCCACCTCGCCACCGCGTCCATGGCGGGTCCACGTCCTGGCCTGTCTGCTCGCGCGCTTGCGGGAACGGAACGCCACGCCGACGGAGCACTGCCCCGCCGCGACGGCCATCGCCAGGAGCCCGACGCTGGCCGGGGCGGAGCCACCACCGAAGGGGAGCCGCGCGAAGAAGGTCAGCTCGCCGGTTCCCACGGCTTTGCCGATCGCTGTCTCGTCGGAGCTCTCGATCGAGTAGGAGACGAGGCCGTCGACCTCCGAGGGGTCGATGCCCGCGTCGGCAAGCGCCGCGAGGATCACGTCGCATGCCAGCTCGTACTCGGTCTCCTCGAGTCCGCGCCCGAACCGTGACTGCGCGATACCGGCGATGACGGCCTGGTCCTGGAGACCCTGGCCGCTCACGGGTCTCCCACCTCGGGTGCGCCCCGTAGCACTAGAGCGTCCACAGCGACCACCGAGTCACCGCTGACGAGGACCGGGTTCAGATCGAACTCATGGATGCGGCCCTGCGCGGCCCCGGCGAGCGTGGCCACCGCCTGGACGAGGTCGACGAGGGCATCGAGGTCGACGGGCTTCCGGCCCCTGGCGCCGGCTAGCAGCGGGAAAGCCTGCAGCGAGCGGATCATCTCCTCGACGTCCTCGCGGTCCACTGGCAGCGGCCGGACGGCGGTGTCGCGGATCAGCTCGGCGTAGATCCCGCCCATGCCGATCATGACCGCCGAGCCCAGGACGGGGTCCTTCGTCACTCCGACGATGATCTCCATTCCGCTGAGCTGCGGCTGGACCAGCACCCCGTCGATGCGGGCGTCCGGGGCCACCGACGCGGCGCGCGTCGCCAGCTCCTCGTAGACGGACTCCACGTCGGGGCCCTGGACACCCACCTTGACCAGGTCGACGTCGGACTTGTGCGGGATGTCGACGGAGGCGACCTTCATGACGACCGGGTATCCGAAGCCCTCGGCGACGGCGGCGGCCTCCGCCGGGTTGTGCACCATCGTGCCCGGCACGAAGGGGATGCCGTACTCCTTGAGCAGTTCGACGGTCTCCTCAGTGGTCAGTGTGCCCCGCTCGCGGTCGAGGATCTCGGCGGTCCGCTGGGCCATGGGGGCCACCGTGGACCCGCGGTCCCTGAAGCCCGTCCGGGCCGTCAGGAAATCGCAGTGCCGCCGCCACGCCCGCATGCAGCCGTCGTAGGTACGGAAGATCGGAATGTTGGCGTCGATGAGCTCCTGGGTCCGCTCGGGGTTGATCCGCGGGGAGACCCACACGCACAGCACGGGCGTGTCGTGGGTGCGCCGGAACCCCGCCAGGTCCGAGACGAACGCGGTGGTGAACGGGCTGTCGGCGTCGGTCACCGCGGCGATCAGCACGTCGGTGGACGGGTCGTCGGCGAGGATCTCCAGGACCCGCTGGCGCTGCTCGGGCTGCGCGGTGACCAGGAACTGCATCCCGTTGTCGACGGGGTTCGAGGTCGCCAGGTAGCCGGGCAGGATGGTCCGGATCTCGCGGACGCTCTCCTCGGACAGCCGTGGCACGTTCAGCCCGTTGAGCTGCGCGAGCTCGGCCATCATCGTCGTCGAGCCGCCGGACATCCCGTAGATCGCGCAGTTCGGGCCGCCCTTGCCGGGGACCTTCGCCATCAGCGCGGACGTCTCGATCAACTCGTCGAGGTCGTTGACGCGAACCACCCCGTACTGTCGGAACAGCCCGTCGGTGATGGCGTCGCTGCCGGTCAGGTGGCCGGTGTGCGAGCTCGCCATCGCCGCGCCCGCGTCGGTGCGGCCGATCTTGATGCACACCACCGGCTTCTCCGCCCGGTTGGCCGCCGCGAGCGCCGTGCGCAGCTTGGTGCCGTCACGGAAGCCCTCGACGTACGCGGCGATCACCGAGGTATCGGGATCGCCGGCGTAGTACTCGATGAAGTCGGCGACATCGAGGTCGATCTCGTTGCCGGTGGCCACCCATCGCGAGTAGGCCAGGCCCAGGACGTCGGCCTGGACCAGCGGCCTGCCCTGGTTTCCGCTCTGTGTGACCAGACCGACCCGGCCACCCGGCACGTCGCGCTGCGCGGGCCGGTCGAACGCGTTCGTGTTCGTGTTCGGGCCCAAGGCACGCATCCCGTAGGACGCGACGAGCTCCCGCAGCCGGTTCTCTGCGGCCAGGCCGTCCGTCCCGGTCTCCGCGAAGCCGGAAGAGAAGATGACGACGTTGCGCACCCCGACCGCGTGGCACTCCTCGATCACCGTGTGCAGGTTCGCCGGACCGACGTTCAGTACCGCAAGGTCGATCGGCTCGGGTACCTCGCCGACGTGCCGATGGATCGGAACGTCACCGAGCGATCCGCCCTTGGGGCTGACGAGGAAGAACTTCTCGCCCCACCGGCGCCGGTACCCCTCCAGGACCGAGTTGGCCTCCTCGCCCTTCCGCGACCCGGCGAGCTTGCCGATGATCGCCACGGAGGTGGGGTGGAGGAAGTCCTCGATGTCGCGGCGGTTCGACGCCATGTGCGCGTTGCTCCTTGCAGGATGCGTAATCGGTCCGCGGTCCGTGCCGGACTACTGGGAAGGGGGCTGCCGGAGCCACTCCGCGGCGGAGAGGGCCGCGGTGACTCCGTCGCCCGCCGCCGTGGCGATCTGGTCCGCCGTCCCCGTCCGGACCGCACCAGCGGCGAACAGGCCCGGCGTCCTGGTCCGCATCCCGAGGTCGACGACGATCCGGCCGTTGGGGTCGGTGTCGACGAGGTCGGCGACGATTTCCGTGCACGGCTCGACACCGATGTTGACGAAGACCGCCTGGACGTCCAGCCGCCGCTGCTCGTCACCGGTGCGCACGCTCAGGCCCTCCACCCGCTCGGCGCCGCTGACCTCCTCGACAGCCGTGTTCGGGATGATCGTGATCTCCGGGGACTCGTCGAGCCTGCGCTGCAGCAGGTCCACGGCGCGCAGTTCGCTGCCGGGGTGGACGAGCTGCACCGGCGACCCGTTCGCCGCGAGGTGCAACGCCCCCTCGGCCGCCCGGTCCCCGCCACCGACGACGGCGACCGGCTGCCCGGCGAAGAACCCGCCGTCGCAGATCGCGCAGTCGGAGACCCCGCGCCCGATCAGACCCTCCTCGCCGGGCACACCGAGGCGCCGAGGGCGGGTCCCCGTGGCCACAATGACCGCCCGAGCCTCGGTCTCCGTTTCGTCGTCGCACAGCACAACGAAGCCGTTGTCCGAGGCCGCCACACGGGTCACGGAGCCGAATTGCATCTCGATCTCCTCGGTGAGCGCCTGCTCGATGAGGCGGGCCACCAGGTCGGTGCCGAGGGGCTGGTCCGATACCCCGGGGTAGCTGTCGACAGGCCCCGAGTTCATCAGCTGTCCGCCACCACCGAGCTGGTCGACCAGCACGGTCTCCAGCCCCAGCCGTCCGGCGTACAAGACCGCGGAAAGCCCGGTGAATCCGCCACCGATAACAACAAGATCAGGCATGCACTTCAGCTTCCGTGTTGAGTGGCCGCTCCTCGCGACACTGCTTCGGTCGCGGTTGTCCCTCAGCTCTTACCTGCACCGCTCACCATTTCCCGTGCGATGATGAGCTGTTGGATCTGACTCGTGCCTTCGTAGATCCGGAACACGCGGGCGTCGCGATAGAGCCGCTCGACGACGCTCCCATGCATGTAACCCGATCCACCATGGATCTGGACGGCTCGGTCGGCCACCCGACCCACCATCTCGCTGCAGAAGTACTTCGCACAGGACGGAGCGAGCCTCCGGTCCTCGCGAGCGTCCCACCGGCGAGCGGCGTCGAGGACCATCGACCGGCCGGCGTAGAAGTCGGTTTGCGAGTCGGCGAGCATCGCTCGGACGAGCTGGTGATCAACGAGCGCCTGCCCGGACTGCTTGCGGTTCATGGCCCACTCGAGGCTCTCGTCGACCAACCGCTCCGCCATGCCCACGCAGAGTGCCGCGATGTGCACCCGACCCCTGGCCAGTGCCCGCATGGCCGTGCCAAACGCGCTTCCGGTCTCGCCGCCAACGAGGGCGGACTCCGGGACGGTCGCTTCGTTGAGGTAGACCTCCGCCGTCACCGCTCCGCGCTGGCCCATCTTGCGGTCCTTCGGACCGACCGTGAGTCCTGGCGTGTCGCGCGGAACCAGGAACACCGAGATGTCGCGACCCGAAGCAAAGGCCTTCTCCGTGCGGGCGAACACGACGAAGAGATCGGCTGTCGGCGCGTTCGTGATGAACCGCTTGACGCCGTTCAGCACCCAGCCCTCAGCGGCCCGGGTGGCCGTCGTCGCGATGCTGCTCGGATCCGACCCGGCCTCGGGCTCGGTCAGCGCGAAGGATGCGACGACCTCGCCGGAGGCCATGCGGGGAAGCCAGCTACGTCGCTGTTCGTCCGTGCCGCTCTCGACAAGGACGGAGCCTGCGATCCCGTTGTTGGTGCCGAACATCGACCGGATTGCGGGGGACGTGTAGCCGAGCTCCATCGCGATGCGCGCGTCTTCCGATACTGAAAGGCCGAGCCCGCCGAACTCCTCCGGGATCGTATATCCGGCGAGACCCATCGCCACCGCCTTGGATCGGAGGTCCGCTGGAACCGCGTCTTCCTCCTCGATCTCATCCTCTCGAGGGACCGCATCCTTCCGAACCAATGTTCGGACGGCGGAGAGAATGTCCGCGAACTCGTCGTCCTGCATCTCGCTCACCATGATCTCGTCGTCATCGCTCACATGTACCGTCCGCCGCTGACCTCGATCACGGCTCCCGTGATGTAGGTCGACCAGTTCGACGCCAGGAAGAGCGCAGCGTTCGCGACGTCGGACGGCTCGCCCGCCCGGCCGAGGGGGATCTCCGCCATTTTGCGGTCCCACGCCTCTTTGGGCATCGACTCGGTCATCGCCGTGCGGATCAGCCCGGGCTGAATGGCGTTGACCCGGATGTCGAAGCGTGCAAGCTCCTTTGCCGCCGCCTTCGTCATGCCGACGATCCCGGCCTTGGCGGTGCTGTAGTTTGTTTGCCCCAGGGCCCCGCTCTTTCCCGAGGTGGAACCCATGTTGATGATCGTGCCGCGACCCTGAGCCCGCATGTCCACCGCGGCCGCCTTCATCCCCAGCCAGGTTCCCTGCAGATGAACGTCGATGACCGCGCGGAAGTCCCCCAATGACATCTTCTTCATCATCGCGTCCCGGGTGATACCCGCGTTGTTGACCATGATGCTGACCGGGCCGAAGCTGTCCCGACACCGGGTGAGCAAATCCTCGACCGACTGCTCGTCGGTCACGTCTACCTTCGCTGCGACCACGGTCGCGCCCTCGCCCGTCAGACGCACGGCGGCCGCCTCGACGGCGCCCCCGTCGAGATCGGCCAGCACGACCCGCGCCCCGTGATCTGCCAAGGCTTCCACGATGGCCAGACCGAGGCCCCTCGCGGCTCCGGTGACGATCGCGCAGTGGCCTTCCAGAATCCGAGACTGCACGTCTGAGCCCTTCCAGTGTCATGGTCTGATGGATGTCGCCGTACCTCGACGTCAAGCGGGCGGGCGTTTCCGCGCCGCCCCGCCGGGGTCAGCCTGTCTTGTTCGCGGTCCCGCCTGCCCTGAGCTTCGCGTCCCCGAGGTAACTGGACTCGAGGAGCGCGCGATCCTTGGTCAGCTCCTGCGCGTCGCCCTCGGCGATCATCTCGCCATGAGAGAGAACGTAGGCGCGGGTCGCGTGCTCCAACGCCAGGTCGACGTGCTGCTCGACGAGCAGAACCGCTGTCCCCTCCTCCGATGCGATCCGTTGAAGGAGACCCAGCAGGTTGCCCACGATGATCGGCGCCAGCCCCAAGCTCATCTCGTCGATGAGGAGCAGGCTCGGCCGACGGGAGACGGCGCGGGCCATCGCCAGCATCTGCTGCTCGCCACCGGAGAGCAGTCCGGCCTTGCGCGTCATGAGGGGCTGCAGCGCCGGGAACCACTCGAACAGCTCGGCGAGAGGCCGCGAACCCTGAGCCACGCGCAGGTTCTCGGCAACGGTCAGATCCGAGAACAGCCCGCGGTCGTCGGGCACGAACCCCATGCCCGCCCTCGACCGGTCGCGGACCGACGTCCCGCTGGCGTCGGTGCCCGCCAACCGCACCGTTCCGGAGAACGGGGCGAGCAGCCCCGCGATCGTGCACAGCGTCGTGGTCTTGCCCGCGCCGTTCGCGCCGAGCACGGCCACGATCTCACCGGACCGTACGTGCAGCGACACGTCCCGGACGGCCGGGACCCCGACGTAGCCGCTCGTGAGGTCCTCGACCTCCAGCACGGTGCTTGTCATTGGGTTGCTCCATGTCCGAGATAGGCGGCGATGACCCGCGGGTCCTCACGCAGCTGGTCGGGTGGCCCCTCCGCGATGACGCGCCCGAAGTCGAGCACGTAGATGCGGTCGGTGACCGACAGCACCAGGTCCATGTCGTGGTCGACGAGAAGCATCGACAAACCGTCCTCGGCGAGCCGCCGGAGCACCCTTCCGAGGTCTTTGCTCTCGGTCGAGTTGAGGCCCGAGGCCGGTTCGTCCAAGAGCAACAGTTGCGGTTCGGTGACCAGAGCCCGCGCTACCGCTGCGAGCTTGCGGTTCCCGTTGGGCAGCTCCGAGGGGAAGACGTCGATGTGCTTGCCCAGCGCGACGCTGTCGAGCGCCGCCTCGATCTTCGAGGTCGTCGCCCCGCCGTTCCCCGGGTACAGCATGTCCCGGACGAGGGACCACCACCGGGCCCGCTCGGCGGCGACGGCCAGGTTCTCCCGGATCGTCATGTCCTCGAACAGCTCCAGCGTCTGGAACGTCCGGCCGAGCCCCATGCGAACCCGCGTGTGCGGGCGGCACCCGGACAACGACTTCTGGGCGAACGTCACCTCGCCGCTCGCCGCCGTGTACCCGGTCACCGCGTCGATGAGGCTGGTCTTTCCGGCGCCGTTGGGCCCGATCAAACCCACCAGCTCACCCTCGCCGACAGTCAGGTCCACGGAGTTCACCGCCGTGACCCCGCCGTACCGCACCGTCAACGACTTGGTCTCAAGGACGCTCATCGCCCCACCGTCAGCGTGTCGGGGTTCTGACTGTGTGTCGCGACCCGAGTGGGGGGCGTCCTGTCCGAGCCATCGTGAGCTGCGGCCCCCCGCTTGTCACGCCGTTTCCGGATGAGATCCCGGTAGGCCGCGATGTTGAACCCTGCCACGCCGTCGGGCTGCAGGTTGGCGACGAGGATCATGCCGATGCCTCCGATGAGCATCTCCCAGCCCGCGTACCCCGGGAACTCGGCGATGATGATGAACGCCATCAGCCCGCCGGTGGTGGCGATGCCCGCGATGACCGCGCCCGCCACCGTCGAGACCCCGCCGATGAAGACAGCCGCCAACAGCAGGATCGACGCGGTCGGGCTGAAGCCCATGAAGGACAGGTTCCCACCCGGCTGCTGGTAGCTCATCATCGTCCCGGCGATACCGGCGATGAACGCGGACAGACCGAAGGCCTGCAGCTTCACCGAGGCCACGTTGATCCCCGCAGCTGCGGCGGCGCGGTCGTTGGCACGGACCGCGAGCATCCGCTGGCCGGATCCACTCCTCCGCAGGTTCGCTACCGCAAGCGCCACGATGACGACGATGAGAAGACAGCCCAGTCCGAACACGATGGACGACTCGCCGCCGGGAGCCGTGATGCTCAGGTCGAGGCCGAACAATTCCGGCGGTGGGATGGGCGCCCCGGCGTAGGCACCGGTGATGGCCGGGTTCTGGAAGACCAGCGCGAAGACGGCCGCCCCGGCGGCCAGCGTGATGATCGCCAGGCTGAGACCCCGGAACCGCAGGGCGGGAAAGCCGATCACCAGGCCCAGCACTCCCGCCGCCCCGGCCGCCAGCAGCGGTGCGAGTGGAAACGGGATCCCCAGCCCGTCGGCCAGTTTCGAGAGCATGAACCCCGCGACTCCCGCGAACGCGAACTGGGCGAGCGAGATCATCCCCGTGTAGCCGGTCACGACCACGAGGGAGAGCGCCAGCACGATACCGATTAGTGTGGTGATCAGGGCGTAGCGGAGTCCACCGTCGAGGCCCACCATGGCCAGAACGCCGACGGCGACGAGGATCGCCGTTCGCAGCGCGACCTTGCGCGGGGCGTAGGCGACCGGGTACCGACCCTCGCTGAGGGCGCCCCGCCCGGTGAGCACCCGACCACGGAGGGCCAGCACCACGATGATCACCAGGAATGGGAGGCCCTCCTGCACCCCGACGGGAGGCAGCCACGGGACGTCCGTGGCGAATCGCTGAATCAGCGACTGCGCCATGCCCAGTCCGAGGCCACCGACGAGGCACCAGGTGAACGAGGTGAAGCGGCCGATCAGGGCCACGCCCAGCACGGGGATGATCAGCAGGGCGTAGGTGGTCGGGTCGACGGACACGATGGGCGCGGCCAGCACGCCCATGATCCCGGCGATCAGGCCGCCCATGGTCCAGGTGATGAAGCTGATGCGGTCGGTGGACCAGCCCAGCAGGGTCGTGGCGCGCTCGTTCTCCGCGCATGCCCGCATGACCAGGCCAATGGTCGTGAATCTGTAGAAAGCCCACAAACCGATCGCCAGCACCACCACGATCACCGCGAGGTAGAGGCGGTCGGCGATGACACTGGCGTCGAACAGCTCGATGGTGTTGTCCGGCAGGAGACCTGGTGGCGCGGAGGCGACCGACGTGTACTGCAGGATCGCGAGTGCCAGTAGCGTGACCATGACGCCCACCGACGCCGCGACACGGGCGAGAACCGGCGCGGTCCGCACCCGGCGGAACACCAGCCGGTCGGCGAGGATCGCGATCACCAGCGTCGTGAGGACGGCCAGCAGCGCGGCCAGCGCTGGGTTCATCGGGCCGTCGGTCAGCTCGATACCCGGCACGCCCGGGATGGGCAGCAGGTACACGCCGTTGTTGCGGAGACTCCCGTAGACCAGTGTGCTCACCATCATCATCGCGGCATAGCCGAAGTTGACCACGTTGGTGCCGCGGTTGATCACAATCAGGCCGAGCGCGAGCGACGCGTAGATCGCCCCGCTGCCTAGCCCGAGCACGAGATAGAGGATTACGGCTTCCATTGGCTGGAACCCCTTCCTGGGCCCCGAGCGCCGTCGTGGCGCTCGGATCCGGCACGACGGGTCATGGTCAGTCGTGCTCGATGAAGCTGCCGGTCAGAGCGCGAACCGACTTGTCGGGCTGGATCTCCACGAGCACCCCGATGGACTTGCACGCGGTGGGGATGGTCTGCGACGGAGGATGGATGCAGTTCAGGCCGGTCTCGGCGTCCAGCAGCGGCGCGCCGTCCGGGACCTGGAGCGCCTCTGCAGGTCGACCGGCTGCGCGGTCGCACCGCCCGCCTGCTTTCACGAAGTCGACGAGGGCCATGTACTGGGCATAGGCCTGCGTGCTGTAGCCGGAGTGGTCCCAGCCGTACTCGTCCGCAAAACGCATGTACTCCTTGACGTCTGGACGGTCGGCGTAGCGGGGGGCCGTCGACCGGGTAGCTCCACGACCATCCGTAGTTGCCGACCGCGGCGTTCCCCATGGCCTCGCCGTCCTTCGTTCCCCAGCAGTTGGCGAGCAGGCCCTTCGCCTTGATCCCGAGGGCCGCGGCCTGCTTGAAGACCGAGTTCGTCTGCGCACAGCCCGCGAGACCGCGGAGGAAGCGCGCGTCACGGATCGTGTTCAGCGCTGAGGGGAAGTCCGGATTGGACTCGGTGATCGGGGCGAGCTGGACCTCGATTCCGACCTTGTTCAGCGGGTCCTTGACAAAGGTCTTCGCCGCCCGGGCCGCGCTGGCGTCCGACCGGCTCAAACCTGCTCCCTTGCAGAAGGATCTTAACTAGTTAGATAGGTTAGAGGTCTAGGCTGCGTGCGACAACCCCGGTGTCACTCCTGGTGAGACGGGAGCTGGCGGGACCGCGCGACGGCAAGTCCCGCCAGTTCCGATCAGGCCGGCGAGAGAAAGGTGGCCGTGAGTGCCCGGACGGACTTGTCGGGCTGGATCTCGATGAGCATCCCGGAGGCGTTGCACGCCGTCGGCACGGCGGCCGACGGTGGCTCGACGCAGTTCAACCCCTGGTCGGAACCCAAGGGAAACGGCACGCCGTCCGCGGACGCGATCGCCTTCTGCACATCGATCGGCTTCGCCGCCGGGCCGCCGGCCTTCTTGATGAAGTCGACCGTCGCCAGGTAGAGGCCGTAGGTCCCGAGGGAGTCGTTGTGGTCCCAGCCGTACTTGACGGCCAGCCGCAGGAACTCCTTGACGTCCGGCCGATTCGCGTACTGCGGGTCGTCGACCGGGACGTTGTACGACCACCCCCATTTGCCGATGGCTCCGTCACCCATCGCCGCGATGTTCCGCGTGCCCCAGCACGAGTTGACCATGCCCTTCACGTCGAGACCGAGGGCGTCCGCCTGCTTGAAGACCGCGGCTGCCTGCGTGCAGCCCGTCAGGCTGAGGAGGAAGTCCGCGTCCTTGACAGTGTTGAGCGCAGAGGTGAAGTCCGGGTTCGACTCGGTGATCGGGGCAAGCTGCACGTCGATCCCGGCCTTGTTGAGTGGGACCTTGACGAAGTTGTTCGCGGCCTGGGTGGCGGAGGCATCCGACCCGACGATGACGCCGACCTTCTTCGGCTTGACGTTCTCGATGAGGTACTTGCCGGTCGCGAGGTACATCCCGAGCGCGCCCGCGCTGGTGAAGAAGTGGTTGCCGTCCGGCGTGAGCGCAGCGGCGGTGGCCGGCATGGCGCCGGACCCGAGCAGCGGAACGTCGGCGCTCTTCAGGAGGGGGTACATCGGACCGTCGTTGGTCAGGCCGTAGCCCACCACTGCCACGGCCCCGTCCTGCAGGAACTCGTTGGCGCACTGGGCGCCGCCACTCGTGAACTTCTGCGGACAGTAGACCAGTTTGATCTTGGCTCCACCGATGCCGCCGTTCTCGTTGATCTCGGCGGTGAGATCTAGGACGGTTTTCTTCTGCGCCGCGAAGTCGATCCCGAGGTCGTTCTCGATCGCCGTGTAGCCGATCACGATCTCGTTCGCCGTCGACGCACCCTTCTGGAACGCCGCGCAGGCCGACATCACCACCATCACGGCCAGACCGACGGCCGCAAGGCGGCCTCGCCTTCGAATGATCAACTCTGCTCCCTTGCAGAAATGTATGAACTAGTTAGACATAATAGTGCCGGGTGATGGGTGCCACAAGGCCGGCCCGGGCGACGGGGCATGGCGCCTCGGCATGTCCGGCATGGTGGAGGCGCGAGGCTCGGTGGGCCCGACACGGGCCACCCCGACGCCGCGCGCGGGGGGCTCCGACTCCCGCCACCGAGACCCCGCGGTGGCTCGGGGACCGCCCCCGCCTGACGCCGGCAAGCACACGACACCACCGCTCGGCGCCCGCTGCGCCACAGGTGGTTCACACCGCTACCGAGAGTGAGAGCAGAGGCAGCCGATGCCCGTCGACCTCTAACCTGAGCCCCAGCTCGTCACCGCGAGGACGCTCCCTGGCGTCCACCACAGCACCCCGCAGCAGGCCCGCGGCCAGATGCGCGCCTCGGAGTACGAGGTCCGCACCCCGGGACCAGTTCGTGGTGGTGTCGGCCGTCCGAGGACATCTAGGGGCGTGGTCCTGACGACCCCATGGCGATACACGCGGGTGCATCGCCCGGCGGGCCTGGCCCGACCGTTGTGTTCTTCGTGGTGGCGGTCGACTACCGCCTCACCCCAGGAGCCCGTTCCCGGTGGCCATCGACGGCCCACTCCCCGGACACGTCGCACAACTACGCTTCCGATACTCCGACGTCCAGCGCGTTTCCCTGGAGGCCGCCCCGGCCCACCGCGACATCACGATCTATGAGTTGGGCCCGGCCGACATGTCGGAGGTGGTCGTGCAGATAACGTCGGGACAGCTCGACATCATCGACTCGATGGACCTCGCCGTCAGCCCGCCTGTACTCGAGTTCTACGACGGCGTGACTCCTGCCGGCGAGTAGGCCCGGACGAGACGGTGCGGTGCGGACGGGTTCAGCTCGGTCTTGGATCGCGCGGCAGGCCGAGGATGCCGTGTGCGACATGGTTGCGCTGGATCTCGTTGGTCCCGGCCCCGATCAAATAGCGATAGGTGCGCAGCCGCTCCGTGAGCCATCCTGCGTCGCCCGACGGGTACGCCGTGGTGGGATCCATTGCGTACTGCCCGGGCAGGGCCTCGATGCGGACCGCCGCTTCGGTCAGGCGCAGGTGCAGCTCACTGAAGACGACCTTCAGCGTCAGGCTCTCCCGGGGGATCTCCCCCGTCCGTACGAAGCCGTCCAGCACCTCGGTGATCATCTGGCGCAGGACCTCGACCTCGGTGACGAGGGCACCGAGCAGCAACGGGACATCGGCAAGGTGGGCCGGAGGTGACTCGATCACACCCAACGACCGGGCGCGTGCCAGGAGCGCGTCAATAGCCATCTCGAGGCTGAGGGCGAAGCGCAGCACGCCCGGTCCTCGCTCGGCCGCGAGCATCGCCTGCATCACAGACCAGCCGGCGCCCTCCTCGCCGAGCAGGTCCTCGACGGGCACCTCCACCTGCTCGAAGAAGATCTCCGCGAACTCCGTCTCCCCCGTCGCCTGGCGGATGGGACGCACCTCGACGCCGGGCGCGCTCAGGTCGACCATGAACATCGAGATGCCGCGACCTTTGTCCGATGCCGGCCCGGTGCGGGCCAGCACGATCGCGCGGTCGGCCACCGCCCCCCGGCTCGACCACACCTTCTGGCCGTCGAGGACATAGCGATCACCGGCGCGCCGCGCCCGGGTGCGCAGAGCGCCCAGGTCCGATCCGGCCTCCGGCTCCGAGAACGCCTGGCACCAGATCTCCTCGCCGGAGAGGATGACCGGCAGGTGCTTCTGCTGTTCCGGGGTTCCGAAGTGGATCAGTACGTGAGCCGCGTGGTTCAGTGAGCAGTAGAACGTGGCGGGCCACGCGGCGTCGGCCTTGATGAACTCCTCGTGGATGACCAGCTGGTGCGCGAGCGGGAGACCAGAACCACCGTGCTCTGTCGGCCAGTGCGACGCCGCCAGGCCCGCGGCGCTGAGGTCGCGCAACAGCGCGCGGTCGAACCGTGCCCGCTCCTCGTCGGTGGCATCGGCGAGGTCCCGCCGCCAGTTCGGCGGCGAGTGCTCGTCGATCCAGTCGCGGGCGTACTGCCGCAACGATGCGAGGTCCATGCCAGCCGTCACGTCCGCCGTCATGTCGTGGCCTCGGCATCTGTCTCGATCAGGTCGCGAAGCTGGGCCTGCGCCACCTTGAGCGACGGAGTCCGGGGCAGGGCGTCGAGCACGACGACACGAGCGGGGACCTGATAGGGGGCCAGGCTCTTGCGGCAGTGTTCGCGCAGCTCGTCCGGATCCGCCTCTGCCGCACGCCACGAGCGCTCGACGACGGCGATCGGCACCTGGCCCAGCCGAGGATCGTCGATACCGAAGACCGAGGCCTCCCGGACACTCGGGTGTGCCTCGAGGACGCGCTGGACCTCGGCGGGCCAGATCTTGAAGCCGCCGCGGATGATCACCCCGTCGGCACGGCCCTTGATCCACAGGTAGCCGTCCTCGTCCAGCGTTGCGAGGTCGGTCGTGCGGACCCAGGACTGGCTGTCCATCAGTTGCGTCGACCGGACCTCCAACACCCCGGTGTCGCCGCACGGCACGGCCTCGCCGGTCGCCGGGTCGACCACCCGAAGCTCTGTCCCCGGGTGGGGAGCGCCGACGCTGCCGCGCTTGGCCTTCCCGAACTTCATGTAGTCACGATAGGTCCAGCCGGCGATTCCGCCCGCGAACTCGGTAGCCCCGTAACTGACTAGGACCGGAGTGGCGTAGGTGTCCTCGAACTCTATTGCCAGCTCCGCCGGCATGGGCGCGCTCCCGGTCGTCATCACACGCACCGAGGAGAGGACGTCGGGATCGACCTTGGCATCGAGCACCATGCGGATCGCGGCCGGCACGAGGTTGGCGACCTTCGGCCGGTGCTTGACCATCGCCGATTTCCAGGCGTCCACGGTGAACCGATCGAGCAGTACAACGGTCCGCCCACTGCTGAGCGCGCGGATGCTGCCGTACATGCCGGACATGTGCACCGGCGGGTTGCACAGGATCCCAATTCCACGGATCTTGGAGTCGCTGCCGCGTCGGGGCCCGTCGCCGTGGTGGCGGCGGACGTCGGCCAGCGACCGCCCCAGGTCCGCGTAGCTCAGCGGAACGCGCTTCGGGGCTCCGGTGGTCCCACTGGTCTGCATCTCGACGGCGACCTCAGGGGCCGGGGCCGCCGGCTCGATCGTGGGGGTCCTGGCGCGCAGGTCCACCCGAGCAGGCGCAGGCGTCCTCCCAGCCGGGAGTTCGATCGGGACGACTCCGGCGACGTCGCTCGCCGCCTCGCGGATGCCCGGGCGTGCCCAGTCCTCGGCCGACGCCACCACGACGTGCGGGCGGACGCGGTGGATCTCTGCGGCCATCGCTTCGTCCCCGATTGACGGGTTGAGCGTGACGATCGTGTGCCGCAACGACAACGTGGCCGCAATGGACGCAAAATGCCACGGTTGATTACGGAGCAATATCGCTACCCTTAACCCCGTGTCGATACCTATCGGGCCCACGAGCTCATCGAATCTGTCGCGGAACTCGCCGAGCTGGGCCCAGGTGTACCACTCATCGGCGTAGGACACGGCGTATCCGGAAGGAGTCGCGGCCAATTCTACTGAGATCTGCTGCGCGAGATCCATGATTGTTTCCATCCTCAGGAACGGGACTCCAGCGATCTGGACGGAGCGTCACCCGGCGGGCGGGACGTGCCTAGTGCCGCGTAAGGAAAGGTTCGGCACGTAACTCGGCTGCCCGGGCGTCCGCTGGACGCGTTGCCGCCCTTGCAGATTCGCCCGGTATGAGCTGCGGGCGGCGCCTTGCCAGCGAACGCCTGGACCACCGATGTAGCACCAACCTTCCCTCAACCGGCACTAGCCCTTGTGGGGCTTTCGACGGTCCGGGAGCTCCGAGGTCAGGGACAGCCGCGACACCTCTTCGGCGATATTCTTGTCGGCCACACCGAATGACTTCAGCAACTCATGAGCACAACTCGGGCCAATGGGCGGCACCGCCGAGCGACTCGGCAAGAGCTCCGAATCGGGCAACTCGTACTCGAGTGTCATGATTGTGTCGAGTGCCGGATCGCATGCACCCGACATTGCGCTGTCGACGGCGGCAATGTGTTCCACTGGGCACACGCCAGGTCGATCCCCGGCAACTCGTCACTGCCCGCGGTCGATTCCTGGAACTGGCCGTAGCCCACAAGCATGCTCAAGGCCTTGACCGCCCGCGCCGGATCACCGTAAACGGGTACCCCGGCCTCGGTCAGGGCTTTCCGCGCCCAGCCGTTGCCGCCTACCCACGACACGGCGATCGGCTTGGCGGTCCGCTCACTGGCGGCGATCAGCGCCTCCACGATCTTGGCCGCTCCGCTGTCGGCGTTCCCCAGCCCGACGGCGACGACATCGGTGTCGGGGTGGGCGACTGCGATGTCCACTCCCCGGGCGAACAGGTCCGGGTTGGCGATCACCTCCGCGGTGAGGTCGACGGGGTTCCTGGTGGAGGCGTAGGACGGCAGCCCGGCACCCGCCCGGTCCTGCCACTCGTCGTCCCACGGATCCACGCGCAGACCCTCGGCCACCGCACGGTCGGCCATGAGCGCGGCGCTGCCACCCGAGATGGACAGGACGGTGGCCCGGTTCCCCAGGGCGCGGCGCTTGCTGCCGAAGATCTTCGCCGCGTCGAGCAGGTCCTCCATCGAGTCGACCCGGATGGCTCCGAACTGCCTCAGAACATCGTCAATCACAGAGTCCTCGCCCGTCCGTGCGCCGGTGTGCCATCGCGCTGCGCGACGCCCCGCCTCCGAGGTACCGATCTTGACGACCACGACGGGCTTGCCCGCCCGTCTGGCCGCCTGCAACCCCCGCACGAACGCCCGACCGTTGCGAATCTGCTCCAGGTAGACGAGGAAGACATCGGTGGCCGGATCGTCCGCCAATGCCTCCACCACCTCACCGGCGGTGAGGTCGGCTTCGTTCCCGGTGTTCACGACATGGCTGAAACCGAGGCCTTCGCGCTGTCCGGCGCTGAAGACGAAGGTGCCGAAGGCGCCGCTCTGCGTGACCACCGCGACGTTGCCGAGGCGGAGCTCGTCGAGCTCGTCGAGGGCGGAGGTGAACGTCGCGGTGAGCCCGTTGGGCAACGACAGCGCACCTAGGCAGTTCGGGCCGAGGAGTCGCATGCCACTCCTCGCCGCGATGCTCACCAGCTCGTCCTGTGCGACGCCGCCGGACTCGGTCTCGTCGAATCCTGCGGCGAAGATCGCCGCCACGCCTACGCCCGCCTCGGCGCAGTCCTGGACACATCCGGCGACCTGGGCGGCCGGGACGGCTATGAGGGCCAGGTCGACGGGTTCGGGAATCCCCGAGACCGTACGGACCGCGGGCAGCCCCTGTACCTGGTCCCGGTTCGGGTTGACCGGGATGATCTTCCCGGCGTAACCGAACCTCTTGAGGTAGTCGAGCGGACGGCCGGACAGCTTCAGCGGGTCGATGGAAGCACCCACGACCGCGACACTCCGGGGGCGCAGCAGGAAGTCCATCACCTGTGGGACCGCGATCGTCGGGCGTCCTGGTTGGTCAGTTGGCACGTGTCCACCCCATGGGCCAGACGTTACAATAAGATAGATAATTGTGCTATGTTGCGTCGATCGCTAGTCTGGCCGTCGACACAGGCCCGGCGCGGGGCCTCAGCACTTCGCAAGGAGTCTCGATGCCTCAGGACCAAGCCGCTGATCAGGCGCAACGTCAGAAGGACATCATCCTCGAGTGGGCCAGCAAGCCCGGCAGACCCGATCGCTGGGACGTTGGCTTCGCCCCCGACTTCACGCTGACCGTTGTCGGGAGTTCGCCCATCTCCGGAACGATGGTCGGCGTTGCCGAGATCGACGAGAAGATGGCCGGATTCCGATCGAGGCTGAGGAGCTTGAAGGTCACCATCGATCAGCTGATCTGCGAGGGCGACACCGTCGTCAAGCTCGCGCACAGCGATGGGCTCACGGTCGACGGGAAGCCGTACCGGAACGTGTACTCCACGATCTATCGCTTCGAGAACGGGCTCGTCGCCGAGATCACGGAGTTTCTCGACACCGCACTGGTGGAGACAGTGGTCTTCAACAAGAAGATCGTCGCCGACTGAGCCGTCCCGATCGTCGTCCGCCCGGTCGGACGACGAGGGGCTCCCGATGCGGCCCGTCGGGCCGCCCGACCCACGAGTCGGATCTACGCAGTCCTACCCCTTGGAGACGACGTGAGGCTGAGTCTGAGTCTCGACTACTGGGACCGCACCAGTGGCAGTGACGAACTCGCTTTGGCCGTCGAGCCAGAGCTACTCGGGTACGACAACTCGGGTACGACATCGTTTGGGCCTCGGAGTCCTACGGCTCGGACTCAGTGTCGGTCCTCGCGAGCATCGCCACCATGACCAGCCGGATCGCAGGTCTCGACGGGGCTGCACTTGGTGGCCTTCGACGACTCAGTCGGGCGCACCGGCGAGTACGTCGACGTCGTGAGGATGGCGCCGGCCCCCGAGCAGATCCCTTACGACGGTGTCCATCACAAGCTCCCGTTGCCCGGGGGCAAGGGAAAACCCTGACCCTGATGATCACGCCGGTGCGCGACCGGGTGCCCGTCTACCTCGCCGTGCTCGGGCCGCGGAACCTCCGTCGACTCGCCAGGGTGCAGGCAGACGCCGGCTCGGCATGTTCTTCGCCCCCGAGCATGCCGAGGGCCGCTGGGGGCGCTGACCGAAGGCCGCCGCCGAACGACGTTCGACGACCTCACAGAGTTCGACGTCGTGACGACGGTGCTGACCCCAGTCGGCGACGATGCCGAGGCATGCGCAGACGCGTTGGGCGGTTCCGTCGCCGCGCGGTTGGGATTCCGTGCCGCGGCGGGGCGGGTCCAGGAGCTCTCCCTGCCCGGCGAAAAGGCAGCCGTCCCTGCCGAGTTCATCCACCGGACGAGCCTCATCGGGCCGGTGCACCGGGTGACCCGCAGGATGCGGGCCTACGCCGACGTAGGCGTCACCGCATTGAGGATCAGACCGTGCGGCGCGTGCATCGAGGATGCGTCGGGATCCTGCGGGCCGCGGCGCTGACACCGTGTGACCCCGGGGAATCAATCGTCGGTGTCGGGTCGTGAGCCCCGTGAACACCACCGAGACCCGCACCTGACCGAGCCCGGCCAGCACGGCCGATCTGCCGTCCCCGGCGGCACCGGCCGGCGCATCCCGAGCAGACGCGGTGCGCCGAAGGAAGTATTCACCCCTTTCGGAAGGCGTTCTCAATGAAGAGACTTCTTCGCCTGGTAGCCCTGGTCGGGGTCGTGGCGGGCATCAGCTCGGCGTGCGGCGGAGGTGGATCCTCCAGCGGAGCCTCGAGCGACTCGACGATCCGCTACGCGGCGGCGTCGATCCCGAAGGTCCTCGATCCGCTCCTGGTCCCGGCCACGCTGCCAACCTTCGGCTACGCAGTGTTCGACGGTCTGCTCACCGAGCCGAAGATGGAGCAGACCGCACCCGGCCTCGCGGAGTCCGACGTCATCGACGAGACCGCGAAGACGGTCACGCTGTCTCTACGGTCGGGGGTGAGCTTCCACGACGGCACCCCGTTCGACGCCGCCGCGGTCAAAGCCAACTTCGAGCGCGGCAAGACGCTGGAGGCATCGCCGTACCGGGCGCTGTACCGCTCGATCACCGCCGTCGACACCCCGGACGACCGGACGGCGGTCCTGCGGTTCTCGGCCCTTCCACCCGACATCGAGCTGCAGCTCGCCCGCGCTCCAGGGTTCATGATGAGCCCGGCTTCGTTCGCCAGGCCGGACCTGGACCGGCACCCGGTCGGCACCGGCCCCTACGTCTTCGACGAGGCCGCTTCGCGGGTCGGCGAGAAGCTCGTCTTCACTCGCAACCCCTCCTACTGGGCGCCCGAGTTACAGAAGGTCGACCGCGTCGAGTACAACACCTACGACCGCGCCGCCCTGGTCAACGTGGTCCAGACCGGCGGGGTCGACGTGGCCTGGGGCTTGCAGGGGCCCGACGTCGCCGCGCTGCGGGCGGCGGGCTCGAACATCGTCTCAGGCCCCCCGGTCGGTCCTTTGGTGCTGTGGATCCCCGATCACGCGGGCAAGGTCGTGCCGGCACTGGGCGATCCGCGGGTGCGCAAGGCGATGGCGCTGGCAGTCGACGCCCAGGGCTTCGTCAACGGCCCCCAACAGGGCCACGGCTTCCTCACCGGACAATTCTCCCCGGACACCAGCTGGGCGCACTTCCCCGACCTCGACCAGCCCCGACAGAAGGACATCGCCCAGGCCAAGGCGCTGCTCGCCGAGGCGGGCTACCCGAACGGCTTCAGCTGCAAGAGCGTCATCGGCGCAGGTTCGGTCACCGCGCCCTGGACCCAGACCGTGGCCCGCTCGCTCGCCGAGATCGGGGTGAAGATGGAGCTCGAGCAGGCCAACGGCTCCGAATACCTGATCAAGGCCCGAACCGGTGACTACACCTGCCTGGCGATGACGCTGAGCTGGACCGGGGACCCGGCCAGTCACCTCGACAGCTTTGCCGGCGCGCCCGGCATCGTCAACCGGTTCGGAGCACTGCCCGCCGACATGACCGATCTGGCCACCCGCGGCGCCGCCACCGTCGACACCGCCGTCCGTGCCCCGATCTACCACGAGCTGTACCGCAAACTGTTCGACTCCGGAATCGTCTCGGTGTTCCTCTCCACCGACAACACCGCGGTCATCGACCCCTCCGTAAACGGCACCTGGCCCCTCGGCCAAGGTGCCAGCCCGGCCAACCCCCGCGGAGTCTCCAAGGCGAAGGCCACCTGATGGTGCGCTTCATAGCGTGGCGAATCCTCACCTTCGTCCCGATCATCGTAGGCGCCCTCGCCGTCAGCTTCCTGCTGCTCCATCTGTCGCCGGGGAGCCCGGCCCTCTACATCCTGGGCGAGACGGCGACCCCGGAGGACGTCGCTCGGGTCGACGCGCAGCTCGGCCTCGACCAGCCGTTCCTCGTCCAGTTCGGTCAGTGGACGCTGCGGGCGCTCGGCGGAGACTTCGGCACGTCGGTGTTCGGCTCGCTCACCGTCGGTGAAGCGGTGAGCGAGGCAATTCCGGCAACGATGTCGCTGGCCCTGGTCTCGATCGTCTTCGCGCTGCTCGCCGGGCTGTCGCTCGGCCTGCTCGCAGGTCTGAACAGCGGCAGCCCGCTGGACCGTCTGGTCACCGGCCTGACTTCTATCGGTCTGGCGATCCCGAGCTTCTGGCTGGGTGTCGTCGTCTCGTTCGTGTTCGGCGTGAAGCTGGGGTGGTTCCCGATCGTCGGGTTCACACCCATCGAGGAGAACCCGCTGGAGTGGTTCCGGGGTTTGATACTGCCCGCGCTGTGTCTGGGGTTGCTCGGTGCCGCGGTGATCGCCCGGCACACGCGCACCGCCCTCTTGGACACCCTCAGTCGGGACTACATCCGGACGGCCCGCGCCAAGGGTCTCTCCCCCCGGCGGATCCGGCTGGTGCACGTTCTGAAGAACGCTGCGGTCCCGATCGTGACGCTGACCGGGCTGCAGTTCATCGGTGTGCTCGGCGGCACGGTCATCGTCGAGTCGATCTTCGGCATCTCCGGGATCGGCCGGCTGATCGTGCAGGCCGCGCACCAGAAGGACATCCCGATCATCCAGGGGATCGTCGTCTACATGACCGTCGTCGTCCTGGTCGTCAACCTGATCATCGACGTGGCCTACGCCGCTCTCGACCCACGAATGAGCGTGTCATGACCATCAGCCACGACGACGCGGCCGCCGCGGAGATCGACCCGACGGAGTTCGAGGTGCACACCGAGTCGCAGCCGGGGGCGTGGCGTCGGTTCGTCCGGCTGCGGGTGCCGTTCGCGGCACTGCTGTTCCTCGGGCTGCTCGCGCTGATCGCGATTCTGGCACCGGTGCTGGCCAGCCAGGATCCCATCCAGCAGGACACACAGGCCGCTTTCCGGCTCCCCGGCGCCGACTTCCCGCTGGGCAGTGACCGTTACGGGCGGGACATCCTCAGCCTGCTGATCTACGGAGCGCGCACAGCGGTGTTGGCGGTCTTCTACGCGCTGGCCGTCACGCTCCTGTTGGGTGTGGTCGGCGGGTTGCTCGCCGGGTTCCTCGGAGGCTGGGTCGACAAGATCCTGAGCCGGGTCGCCGACGTGATCCTGTCGCTGCCGGGCCTGGTCCTGGCGATCGCCCTCATCGCCGTCCTCGGCTCAGGCCTGCGCAACGCAATGCTCGCGACCGGTCTGATCATGACTCCGACGATGTTGCGCGTGGTTCGGGCCGCGACCCTCGGCGTGACGCACGAGCAGTTCGTCGACGCCGCCCGGACGATGGCGCTGTCGCGCGGACGGATCGTGGTGCGCCACGTGCTGCCCAACGTGTTCCCCGCGGTCGTCACCCAGACCGCGATCATGGTCAGCTTCGCGATCATGGCTGAGGCCGGCCTGAGCTTCCTCGGCCTCGGCACCCAGGATCCCGACGTCAGCTGGGGGATGATGCTCTCCGACGCGGCGGCCACCTACCGCATCGAACCCTGGGCCATGGTCCCGCCCGGCGTGGCGATCGCCGTCACCGTCCTGGCTGCGAACCTTGTCGGCGACGGCCTGAACGACGTGATCGCGCGCAAACCGATCGCCCGGTCCCGCCGTCGGAACACATCCCCCGCGGCGGCGCCTGCCGCAGCCGCCCCTGGCGGATCACGGCCCGTCGGATGGCGGGGGGCCGCACGGCCCGAGATCACCCCGCTCCTGGCGGTCCGCGACCTCGAGATCACGGCCACCGCGGGCTCGGAGCCGACGTCGCTGGTCACCGACCTGTCCTTCGACATCCGGCGTGGAGAGACCCTCGCCCTGATCGGCGAGTCCGGATCGGGCAAGACCCTCACCTCACTCGCGGTGATGGGGCTGCTGTCCGAGGGAACTCCGCTGACCGGGGGCTCGATTCGACTCGTCGGTCAGGAGCTCGTCGGCCTCGACGAGAAAGAGCTGGGCCGGATCCGGGGCACCCGGATGTCGATGATCTTCCAGGAACCCACGGCAGCCCTGAACCCGGCCTTCACCGTCGGGTTCCAGCTCACCGAAGGCCTTCGAATCCACAAAAGCCTGTCCAAACAGGATGCGCGACGGCAGGCGGCTGAGCTCCTCGACCTGGTCGGGATCGCAAACCCGACACAGCGGCTGGCGGCCTATCCGCACGAGCTGTCCGGCGGCATGGCTCAGCGGGTGATGATCGCCATGGCGCTCTCGTGCGATCCCGAGTTGCTGGTGGCCGACGAGCCCACTACAGCGCTCGACGTCACCATCCAGGCCACGATCCTCGACCTACTGCACGACATCCGCCGGGATCGCCGGATGTCCCTGCTCGTCGTCACCCACGACCTGGGCGTGGTCGCGGACATCGCCGATCGGGCCGCGGTGATGTACGCAGGTCAGATTGTCGAGATCGGACCTGTGGCCCAGGTGCTGAGCACACCCGGGCATCCATACACGGACGCCCTGCTGAGGGCCATGCCGCAGAGTGCCGTGCGCGGCCAGCCACTCGCGACCATTCCCGGCATCGTCCCGGCGCCCTCGTCGTGGCCGGTCGGGTGCCGCTTCGCCCCGCGGTGCGACTACGCGACGGACGTGTGCCGGGAGCAGGCGCCCGCGCTGACCTGGTCACCACCTCCGGGGCTGCTCGACGAGAGTGTCCAGAACGGGAACCGGTGCGTTCGCTCGGACGAGTTGGCCCTGGAGGGAAGCCGATGACCACGTCGACACCGGCACCGCTCCTGGACGTGCGGGACCTCGAGGTCACCTTCCGGACCCGGCGCCTGTTCCGGCGGAACCTCGTCCGTGCCGTCACCGGAGTCTCTTTCCAGATCGGACGGGGCGAGACACTCGGGCTCGTCGGCGAGTCGGGCTCCGGGAAGTCGACCATTGGACGGGTCCTGCTCCGGCTGGTGGGCGCCGAGCACGGCACCGTGACCCTCGACGGCGAGGACATCCTGGGCACGTCGGGTGCCCGCCTGCACGCTCAGCGCCTCCGGATTCAGGCGGTGTTCCAGGACCCCTACAGTTCGCTGAACCCGCGGCTGACGGCGACCCAGACCATCGACGAGCCGTTGCGGGTGCACATGCGGCAGTTGTCGGCCACGCAACGCCGCGAGCGAACCCGGGAGCTACTTCGCCAGGTCGGCCTCGCCGACCACCATCTGGAGCGGCGACCGCTGGACCTCTCCGGCGGGCAGCGGCAACGGCTGGCGATCGCCCGCGCCCTGGCGATGGAACCCGATCTGCTGATCTGTGACGAGCCCGTGAGCGCGCTCGATGTCAGCACCCAGAGCCAGATCATCAACCTGCTCGAGCGGCTGCAGTCCGAGCTGGGCGTGAGCTACCTCTTCGTCGCACACGACCTCGCCGTCGTCCACCACACCAGCCACCGCATCGCGGTGATGTACCGGGGCGAGCTCGTGGAGACAGGGCCCGCGGACCGGATCTACCGCTACCCGGCGCACCCGTACACAGCGCGGTTGCTCGCCGCGGTGCCCATGGCTGATCCCGAGCACCAGGCTCGGTCGCGGGAGCAACGCCGCCGACTGACCGTCGCGGCCCCGGCGACGGACGTGGCCACACCCGCCTGTGTTTTCGCCCGACGCTGCCCGTTCGTGCGGCCACAGTGCATCACCGACCATCCACCGGCGAGAACGATCACCGGCGGCGGGTCGGTGAGCTGCCATCTCTACCCGCACGACGACGCGGTTCCGATAGCGCTGCACTCCGATCGGGCGGCGGTTGCCCCCTCCCCCGCGTCGGGAAGGTGACCCGGCCGCTCTCCGCTCCCCCGATCTCAGCTGCGGGCCTCCCCCTGCCGGCGGAGGCCCGCAGCTGAGGTCGGGGGTCGGTTCTGGGCCGCGACGCCCGCATAGCACTGCGCGAGGGTCATCCACTCGCGGGCGAGGGCGCCGTCGGCAACCAGCGTGGTGTCGAAGTAGCTGCGCCGCTGCGTGACGACCAGGCAGAAGTCTTCCGCCGGCCCTGACACCACCGCCTCGGCCGCGGCGGGCTCGCCGAACACCCATTTGGTGCCGTCGGGGGCGCTCAGCTCGACTGCGACCTCGCGCTCGGGCACCCGCCGTCCACGGACCGAGTAGCTCCACCCGCGGGTGCGGAACCCGAGCCGGGCAACGTGCCACAGCCGTTCGGTCGGCTCGACCGGCACTCCGAGCGCGTCAGCGACGTCGCGGCCGTGGGCCCAGTACTCCATGAGGCGCGCGGTGGCCATTGAGGAGCTGCTCATCGAGGGGCCGAACCACGGGACCCTATGACCGCGCGGGGTTTCCCGGAGCGCCTCGAGCAGCCGGTCCCGCCCCTCGTCCCACCGGGGCATCAGCTCCGTTCCCAGTTCGCGACCGGAGCGCAAGTGCCCCAGTATGAACTCGGGGTTGCCGCTCTTCGAGGGAGCCTCCGCCACGAAGCCGCGCGGGTCGACAAGCGCCCGAAGAGCCTCGAGATCCGTGTAGTGGAGATGACTGATCGTGTCGCGGACATCCCACCCGACTGCCGGGGTCGCGGTGTCCAGGTCCCGAGGCGGACGCAGCCGGTCACGGAGGACTTCCATCTCGTCCGCGAGAGCCCGGACTACGTCATCCTTGGACATGCCACCTCCGCCGATCCCCTGCCTCCGGCACTCGCCAGAGAGTTCAATGATATAGACAAAATAACTGGGCGCGACGTAGCCTGACCTGAGGGTCGGCGCGGAAAGCGAGTCAATGCATGAGCGATCAACTTCTGGATCATTTCCCGGTGAATCTCTCCTACGACGACTTCGTCCGGGAGACCTACGCGTCGGCCTTGTCCGACGGGTTCCCGTTCGCCGTCCCGGAGCCGGCACTGGCCGAGGCCGCTTTGGCGGGCCTCGCGGTTGAGGGCGCCGAGGTGCTGGGGAACGGAACCCGCACGGTCACGGTCGCCGATGCCGTGACCGCCACGATCGCCGCCGGCGGGCGGCCGGAGTACGCAGCCACGGTCGTCGCCGCAGCCACGGCGATCTTCGAGACGGCCAAAGAGCGGAACCTCGAGCGGGGCGGTTTCGCCGACACGGCCCAATGCGTCATCGTGAGCGGCCCCGAGCGAGAGCGTCTCGGCGTCCACGCGGGCATCGGGGCGTTCGGGCCTGGGTGGCGTGCGAACGCCAGCATCGGCCGCGCCGTGCGACTGTTGATCAACTGGGCGTTCGAGCCATCGCTCGGCGCCTTCGGCGACCCGACGCAGTACTCGTTCTGCTTCGGGGAGGACAGCGGCGAGTCCCCCTGGCCCTCGCTTCGAGTTGAGCACGGCATCCCCGAGGGCGAGAGCGCCGTCGCCGTCCACTCGATCTCCAAGGCGACAAAGAACTTCGACCGCAACAACATCGACATTCGCCACCACCTGCGCGACCTCGCGCTGTTCCTGCGGGATCGCGCCGGCGCTACAGACTGGTTCCCGGATCAGCGAACCCCCATCGTTCTGGTGGTCGGCGAGGAATGGCACCGCCAATACGTCACGGCGGGCTGGAGCAAGGACGCCATCCGCCGCGATCTCTATCCGCTCCTGGTGGCGGAGGCCGACCCTTCCGGTTCACCCGTACACCTGAGCGGACCGGAAGATCTCACGGTGGTGCGGGCAGGAGGGCCGGCCGAGGCCGCAGAATGGTGCCTCATCGGCACCGGCGCTCGCCCCGCGATCAGGAATGTCGACCTCTTCAAGAAGGGATGACCATGTCCAGCGCACAACTGCTCGCGTCTCGCGACGAGGTGTTCGAGGTCGTGGATCCGCGGACCTCGGAGTCCGGCCAGAAGGCCACCGCCCGGCCGACCAAGGACGCCCCCCGGCTGGGCACCCTCGCCGGCGCCGTCATCGGTTTGATCGACAACGGAATGGGCAGTTCGTCGCTACTCAAGGAAGCACTCGTCGCGCGACTCAAGGACGACTACGGCGTCACGGAGATCATTGACGTCCGCAAGACGAGCGTGAGCGTCGCGCCCACGAAGGAGGACTGGGCGCGGATCACCGACCGGGCCGACGCCGCGATCACGATCTTCGGCGGTTGTGGTAGCTGCTCGGCTCGTACCGTGCGCGACGCGATCGAGCTCGAGTGGGAGAACATCCCCGCCGTCCCGATCATCCACGAAGCGATGGCCGGCTCGGCTGCCGCCATGAAGCGGATGAGCAAGGCTCAGGACTACCAGGTCGTCGAGGTCAAGTATCCGGCGCGGCCGACGGCGATCTGGAGCGCCGAGGAGACCGCCGCGGTGATCGACGACCTGCTCCCACAGATCGTGGGACGACTGGTGAGGGCGCGCGGCTGACGATGACGTTGTCAACGAAGACATTCACAGGGTACGGCGCCCTGCTCGACGGCATGATCGAGCAGGGCTGGAGCGACGGGCTGCCGGTGGTCCCGGCGACCCCACGGAAGGTCGAGGAGTTCCTCGACGTCGTCGGGATGAAGGGCGAGGAGATCGTTGGGGAGATCCTCAGTCGCGACATCACCGTCCGGGCCGAGCATGTCGCGGCCGCCGCCGTCATGGCGGGCTGCCTGCCCGAGTACATGCCGGTGGTGCTCGCCGCCACCCGTGGCCACTTGAGCCCGCTCGGTAACGCGCACTGCGTGCTGGCCACGCTCACCGGTGCGCTCCAAACAGTGATCCTCAACGGCCCGGTGCGCACCCAGCTCGGTGTGCTGTGCGGCGAGGGCGCGTTCGGGCCCGGGTCGCGCGCCAACGCGACGATCGGCCGGGCGGTGCGGCTTGTCGCACGCAACGCCTGCCAGTCAGTCCCGGGCGACGGGGATCGGGCTGCCTTCTCGCACCCGGGGCGCTACTCGTTCTGCTTCGGCGAGGACGAGGAGGGGACCCCCTGGACCCCGATGCACGTCGAGCGCGGGTTCGCCGCCGGGGACAGCGTCGCAACCCAGCACTCAATGACGGACTACTTCTCATTGTGCGACGGGGACAGCCGCGGCCCCCAGGAGTTGTTGACGCGCTTCGCGCACCTCGCACGTTGTCGTCCGGTCTCCCGGGACGCGTTTCTCGGGCGGGACCGCACGGTCGTGCTGGTGTTCGGACCCGAGCACCGGCGGATCCTCGGCGGAGCGGGATGGTCGAAGGCAGACATCCGCGCCTTCCTCCATCCCCTGCTCACCGCTCCGCACACCCGTACGGAAGGCCAGCAGGAGACCCAGGGCATGGCGCCGCTGGGTGGCCCGACAGAGAGCAGCCACTACCTGCCGGATCCCGAGGGGATTCTGATCGTGGCCGCAGGCGGGGCAGGCCTGAACCTGTCCTGGGTGCTCTACCCGCACCTCGCGTCCGCCGTCTCCACCCGGATCGACCATGACTACGCTGGCTGACGCCTCGGCGCTGCAGGTCACTGACGGACGAGCCGTCTCGTTCCTGGCCGGCCACCATGGCTTGAGCATCGACGGACGACACGACGTCCCAGCGGTGAGCGGTGAGTCGCTCGCCGTGATCGACCCCGGGACCGGGGCCGAGATCGCCCGGATCGCCGCCGGTGACGAGCAGGACGTCGACAAGGCGGTTCGAGCGGCTCGCAGCTCGTTCGCCGACGGCCGGTGGCGGAGGTCGTCGCCGTTCGAGAAGCAGCGGGTGCTCCTGCGGATCGCCGACCTGATCGACGAGCGCTCGGAGACCTTCGCACAGCTGGAGACCGTCGACTCCGGCAAGCCGTTGGCCACCTCCCGCCGGGAAGTTGCAACGGCTGCGGAGCGCTTCCGGTACTACGCCGGGTGGACGTCCAAGATCTATGGCGACGTCAATCCCGGGTCTGCTGACACACTCACCTACGCGCTCCGCGAGCCGATCGGGGTGTGTGGCCTCATCACCCCGTGGAACTATCCGCTGCTGATGGCGATCACCAAGCTGGCGCCTGCTCTGACGTGCGGGAACTCATCTGTCCTCAAGCCCGCCGAGCAGACCTCGCTGACCGCCCTGTTGCTCGCCGAGGTGCTCAGCGAGGCGGGTGTGCCGGACGGGGTGGTCAACGTCGTCACCGGTACCGGGGTCGCGGCCGGGGCGCCTCTGGTGGAGCACCCGGAGGTCGACAAGATCGCCTTCACCGGGTCGACCGAGGTGGGCCGGCAGATCCAGGTGAGCGCGGCCGACACAATGAAGCGCGTCAGCCTCGAACTCGGGGGCAAGAACGCCCATGTGATCTTCGACGACGCAGACCTCGAGCCCGCGATCGCCGCGGCCGCGTCGGGAATCTGGATGAACAGCGGACAGGCGTGCGCCGCAGGCAGCCGCTTGCTCGTCCAACGGGACGTCCTGGACGAGGTCCTCGCCGGAGTGGTCGAGGCGACCAGCGCAATTCGGATCGGGCCGGGACTGGACCCAAGCTCGACCTTCGGCCCGTTGATCTCCGCGGCTCAGCTGGAACGGGTCGAAGGCTACGCGATGCTCGGGCAGGAGGAAGGGGCGCGGACAGTGCTGGGCGGGCACCGATGCAACCGGCCCGGCTACTTCTTCGAGCCGACCATCCTCGCCGACACCACCGACACCATGCGCGTGGCACAGGAGGAAATCTTTGGCCCCGTGCTGTGTGTGCTGGCCTTCGACACCGAGGACGACGCGCTCCGGATCGCCAACGGCACCCGGTACGGCCTCTCGGCCGGCGTCTGGTCCGGCGACCTGGCGCGCGGTCACCGGATGGCCCGCGAGCTCCAGGTGGGCAAGGTGTGGCTGAATTCCTACGGCACCGCCGATATGACGGTCTCGTTCGGCGGCGTCAAGGACTCCGGTCACGGGCGCGAGATGGGAAGGTACTCCCTCGACCTCTATACCGAGATCAAGAGCGTCGTGACCCACATCGGGTCCTAGAACACGATCGTTCCCGAACGGAAGGCTCCCGATGCTGATGGCATTGGGAGCCTTCTCCGTTTCCGGCCGCTCTGCCCTTGGACATTTCGGCCGATACCGGATCCACACGGTCGTCTCAACGTGAGGTCGAGCGGCTGGCGAGCTGGTTCACGCCGGGGTCTCGGTCGAGCGGATTCTGCCGGGCGACTCGGTCACCAGACGGAGTCGCCCCGCCTGACCGCGTCGAGGCCCCATCGACACAGACGATCTGACCGGTCATGTGCGTGTGCTCAGCGCTGCCCAGCTGCACCGCGGCGTGGGCGACGGCCACCGGATCGGCCGGCCCGTTCAGCGGCATCGGAGCCATCGCCATCAGGTCCTCCCGCTCGGAGTCCGGCAGGGTCGTCACCAGGGGGTCAGCACGTCATCCGGCAGCAGTGCAACGCCTCGCGGACCGCCGAGGTGCTCCTCACCCATCGCAACACGGCAAACCGACGCCTGGCGGCCGCGGACAAGCTCCTTCCCCGCCCGCTCGCCAACAAACCTGATCAACATCGGACCGCGCTCGAGGTGGTGCGGTGGCGGCACCGAGCACCCCGCCTGACGGCCCACGCACGGACCGGGCGACGAGTCACCGCCGAGCGGGGTCGTGACGGTCGGTCACACCCGGGTCGCCGTGGGGGCCAGCTCGTGGACGAGGCCGGCGAGGTAACGCTCCGCGTCCAGGGCGGCCGCGCACCCGGTGCCTGCCGCGGAGATCGCCTGGCGGTAGCGGTGATCGACCAGGTCACCTGCGGCGAACACGCCTGGCAGGTTGGTCCCGGTCGTCGGGTGGGCGACCAGCACGTAGCCGTCCTCGTCGAGGTCGACCTGACCGTGCAGCAGTTCCGATCGTGGATCGTGGCCGATCGCGATGAACAGGCCTGTGACGTCGAGGTCGCTGGCGGCGCCGGTGAACGTGTCCTTCAAAGTCACCGACTCGAGCCGCTCGGCACCGTTGACGGACTGGACGACAGCGTTCCAGAGGATCTCGAGCTTGGGGTCCGCCAGGGCACGCCCCTGCATGATCTTCGAGGCACGCAGCTCGTCGCGGCGGACGACGAGGGAGACCTTCGACGCGAAGCGGGTGAGGAAGGTCGCCTCTTCCACTGCGGAGTCCCCACCGCCGACGACCGCGATGTGCTGATCGCGGAAGAAGAACCCGTCGCAGGTGGCGCACCACGAGACGCCACGGCCGGACAGCCGCTCCTCGTCCGGCAGTCCGAGCTTGCGGTAGCTCGACCCCATCGCGAGGATCACCGACCGGGCGGCGTGGACACCCGTCGCGGTCTTGACGATCTTGATGTCGCCAGTCAGGTCGACCTCGACGACGTCGTCGGCGACCAGCTCGGCTCCGAAGCGCACGGCCTGCGCACGCATCTCCCCCATGAGCGTCGGGCCGGTGACGCCCTCGCTGAAGCCGGGGAAGTTCTCGACCTCGGTGGTAGTCATGAGCGCACCACCCGCGGTCACCGCGCCTTCGAAGACGAGGGGCTCGAGGCTGGCCCGGGCGGCGTAGACCGCGGCCGTGTAGCCGGATGGCCCAGAGCCGATGACGACGAGGTTGCGGATGTCGGACATGCGGTGGCGACGCTCCTAGGGAAGGGGAATCGGTTCGTCACGCCTGTCCGGCGTGGACGGCGGGCCACTCACGAAGGTCGGCCCGGATCGCGAGCGCCCGCAGCCTGTGCCATGACGGCGGACCGCCGAGCTCCCGGTCGAGCAGTGCCCGCTTGAGATAGATGTGCAGGTCGTGTTCCCACGTGAAGCCGATGGCCCCGTGGACGAGGACCGCATCGTTCGCGACCCGCGCATAGGCCTCCGTCGCGTACGCCTTGGCGGTGCTGACCGCGAACTGGGACGCAGGGTCGCTGTCGAGTGCCCGAGCCGCAGTCCGCGCGCTGATCGCTGCGCTCGTGGCCAGTAGGTACTGGTCGGCGAGCCGGTGCTGGACGACCTGGAAGGCCCCGATCGGCCTACCGAACTGCTGTCGCCGGAGGGAGAAATCGACGGCGAGCTCGTGCACCCGCCGGGTGCCTGCGGCCGCGTCGATGGCGATCGCGAGATGCAGGCACTCCAGACCGATCTTCGTGGCCACCTCGGCCGCGTGGCCGAGCGCGAGCACCGCCGTATCCGGAAGAACGACCTGGTCGAGGCGCAGCGTGCCGAGGCGTCGCGTGGTGTCGGTGGTGGGCTGGGCCTGCACGGACACCCCCGACGTCGCGACGTCGACAACGAACAGCACGGCGCCGTCGTCGGTCGTCGTCGGGGCTATGACCACGTCGGCGTCCGGCAGGTCGAGGACGCCGGCGATCTCCCCGTCGAGCTGCCAACCGTCGCCGAGTCGCTGGGCGCTCAGACCGGCACCGCCCAGGGCTGGAGCGGTGAGGCTGACTGTGGCGGTGCGCTCACCGGAGGCGAGGTTGGTCAGCAGCCGGTCGACGGTCTCGCCCTCGGGAAGCGTGCGCAGCACGGCGGGCGCCAGTACGCCCGTTCCGACGTACGGTCCGGCGACACAGAGCCGGCCCAGCTCGGAGAGGATCACCTCCGCGTCGGTGTAGCCCCAGCCGAGCCCACCGCACCTCTCCGGGGTCAGCATCGCGAGCCAGCCCAGTTCGGCCATCTGTTCCCAGCTGCCGCCACGGGCCGAGCCGGACTCGGCAGCTCTCCGGGCGGCGTCGAGGGGTGCGGCGGCCTCCAGCAGCCGACGGCTGGTCTCGCGGAGATCTGCACGCTCGGAAGGTGACAGAACGGACATGGACCGGCTCACCACTCCGACAGGGCTGCCACGCGGGCCCGATGGACTCGGGGACTTCCGAACTGGGCTCGGTCGAGGATCGCTCGCTTGAGCCAGATGTGCAGGTCGCAATCCCAGGTGTAGCCGATGCCGCCGTGGACCTCGATCGCCTTGCGCGCGGTCGACACGTAGGTCTCGGTCAGGTGGGCTTTCGCCAGTGCAGCTGCGCGGGGGCCGTCCTCCGAGTCGGTGTCGACGGCGTGCGCGGCGTACCAGTAGAGCGTCCTCGCCGGCTCGACATCGAGCGCCATGTCCGCGATGCGGTGCTTGACCGCCTGGAAGTGACCGATGGTGACGCCGAACTGCTCACGGGTCGTCGCGTAGTCGACCGCGGTGGACAGGCAGTGCGCTGCTCCGCCCGCGGCGTCGGCCGCAAACAGGACGAGCGCGGCGTCGCGGATCCAGGACATGGCGTCCGGAGTCGCCTTGAGCAACTCGTAGTCCGGCCCGTCCAGCCGCACCCGGGAGATCCGGCGTGTCAGATCCAGGACCTCGAGCGGTTCGACCGTGACGGCCGGATCCTGCAGGTGCACCAGGGCGAAACCGTGGTCCAGTCCGACGAGCAGGGAGTCCGCCGTCGCCGCGCCCAGCACGGCCGTCGCTGTGCCGACCAGGGGGCGGTCGGGCCGAGAAGACCACCGTCCCGGCTCCCAGATCAGATCGTCGGCGAGGGTGGCGAGGGTGCACCGGCGCTCACCGGCCAGCAGCGGGGGCAGCCACTGCTCGAGCTGCTCAGGCGACCCCGTCCGGGCCACCGCAGCCGTCGCGAGAACGTGCTCCAGGAACGGGACGGGCGCGGCGGCCGACCCGAGCGCCTCCATCGCGACGGCCAGGTCCAGCAACCCGCCGCCCGCCCCGCCGACCTCCTCGGGCAGCGCGATCCCGAACAGGCCCATGCCCGCCAGGGCGCCCCACAGCTGCTCGTCGACGCCGGTGCCGCCGTCGATGGCCGCCCGCAGCCGCTCCCGGCTGCACTCCCGCTGCAAGAGCGTGTCAAGCGCGGAGGCCAGCGCCTCCTGGTCCGCGGAGAGATCGAACCTCATGAACGCACTCCCGCCGGGTAGGGATCGCGCGGTAGCCCGTACCCGCGCTCGGCGATGATGTTGCGCTGGATGTTGCTCGTGCCGCCGCCGAAGGACAGCCCGATCGAGCCGAGGTACTGGAACATCCACCGCTCGTTGCCAGGGCGCACGCCCGGGACGCCCCCGGTGGGGGCCAGCAGCGCGTCGACGCCGACGAGGTCGAGCGCCAGCTCCGCGACGCGTTCAGCGATCGTGGTCGTCGCCAACTTGTTCATCAGGGCGACGGGCCCGGGCTCACGACGGTCGAGGCTGCGGGTGAGCTGCAGGTAGCCGCTGTAGAGCTGCGCCTGGACCATTCCGTGGATCGTGGCCAGCCGGTCCCGGACGAGCTCGTCCTCCAGTGCCGGGCGGCCGTCACGCTCGGTCCGTC
>Ga0307513_10001287_pt1 | contig 36313 bp, 32 predicted proteins | sample 15_EM_MG_FD_202174 | JGI IMG/M metagenome (GOLD analysis project Ga0307513, IMG submission 202174) | Populus trichocarpa ectomycorrhiza microbial communities from riparian zone in the Pacific Northwest, United States - 15_EM | ecosystem: Host-associated > Plants > Roots > Unclassified | place... | reverse complement strand
CTCCCCCCTCGCCCCCCCCCCCCCCCGGGCGGGGTCTCCCGCGGGCGGGGGGGCGGGGGGGGGGGGGGGGGCCCCCCCCGGATAGAGTGGGGCGAAAATGAGGATTAAAAATGGGTTCAAGAAGCAGATGTGACAGGTTACGGTGATTTTGGAAGTTTAGATGCCAAATAGGATTTTGGAGAGCGAGAGTAAGGAAAAGGGGTTTCTGGCGGTAGGAATAGTTTGACAGGCCGTGAAAAACTGTAGTATAGGCAGGTAGAAGGGGTGAGTTTATTACTTCTGTAAAATTTAATAGTATCATTAAACCACATTTCCATGATACATGCAACCTATGATACCATGAAAAATATCTGTAATGATTCTAATCCACACCACATCTATCATGGAATATCACTCACTACTTCTTGAATGGAAGTGTGTCCAGCTTTTGTTCTCCTGTGAGCCTGATCATAGCATATCACTCACATTTCCCTATTTGTGTCATTGCCACTACAGAAATACACTACCTGTTTCGGAAGTGCGCCCGACTTTTCCTTACCCCCGAGCACATTGAGCGGGCGTGTTAATAAGAATGCCTCCATGGTACTGGTATGAGAATCTTACTGTTGCAGCCCTTAGATTGCACGATAACATGCGAAGAGGGGTAGAAATAGGGCCTTTTTTTTCCGGGATGGATCTAGCTTCCGTGGTGCGCGTGGGGTGCTGTCGACAAGTGCTTGGTCGGTATATACCGGTGTTGTGCCATGTGTTTATGGAGGGGCTCGCTGTGTCTATGTGTAGTTCTGTCTGGGGTGGCTTGTTTCATGAGATCCTGACTCTCTGGTAATCGTGAGTTCGTTTTCCTATGGACTTGCCGATTGGTTGTTTAAAGATTTTATTGGAGTGTCAGAAAGGGCTGTTGGGAAGTTTGGGTTTGAGGTCTTTAGATTAGGGATGCATCATGGATTATCACGTCATATGGGTATATTGCGATACAAATGGGACCGCAGTGTAAAATATCGCTACCGGCCAGGAAACCGGGATTACGAAAGAAGGGAGTGAAGGCAAGGATATATGAAGAAAACAAAAAAGAAAAAGAAAGGAGAAGCAAAGAAGAACGCCGCCCCCATCATAAACGTCATTTATGGAAAGGTTCCTCCTAAAGTCCCGTCCAAGCAGCCACCTACTCGCCCTGAAAATCATTACTGACTATCATCTCTCCTCGACCTCGAAAATCTAACATTCCACCTAACGGCTAACAGCGTGCGCCAGCACCTTTGCGGCCAAATCACTAAGCAGCTAACCACCGCCATCCCCGTCAGCTTTCCCCTCAACCCCCCGATCGCAATGGCGCCTCCAATCACCGTCGCAGAAAGCAAGATTCTAGCACCCACCTTCGCACGATCACTCTGAGGCAACTCCTGGAAAACCTCGTAAACACTCTTCCCCTTGGAATCCCTAACAGCACCCAATCTGTTTCCAGCGACGGCACCGGCGAGCATACCAGGCACATTGGCGACGATGAACCCCATCACGCCACCGGATAGCCCCCCGAGGACCCCCCAGAATTTACCATTGGGCCTGGTCTGCTCACCCGCGCCCTCGGTGAAGCCTTCCTCGCTCATCATCTCCTCGAAGATGTCGGCGAATTGGTCATCCTGCCAGTCGCTCTGCGCATGTTGGGGATTATTGTAGGAGCTTTGGTAGGTGCGGGTTGAATCATATTCACGGCGTCGCTGGGGGTCACTTAGGGTGTAGTACGCATCGTTGATTTGTTGAAATTTTCGGGTGCGAGCCGCGCGGGAGGGGTCGTTGTGGGAAACTCGATCGGGGTGGTTTTTGAGGGCTGCTCTGTTGTAGTATAGGATGGTTAGATTGTGCTGGCCGGGGGGGGGGGGGGAAGGGTAGCTACTTCTTGTAGGCCTCACGAATTTCTTGCTGGCTTGCTTGAGGAGAGACCTCCAGGGCTGCGTCTGTCTGGGGTTAGCTATTGTGGGGTTAAGGCGGTTCTGACTTCATACAGTAGTCGACTGTCGTGATAGTTAGCAGGCGGGTTAATAAGGTATATCAAGCTCGAGAGCTTACCTGACATCGTGAATGCGCGGCGGAGAGAGCTGACTGGCGGGCTGGAATTGATAAGAGGGGAAGCTGCGGGTGTTTATTATTTCGAGTGCGAGAAGGTAGCGACCTAGTTTATGTAGGATTGAACTGGCTCGGGGTGGATGGTGACTGGAGGCTAGCTGTTATACTGTACAAAAGGTTTTTGTAGAGGACAGACTGCGAACCGGTTGAGTTAGTACGGATGACCAGGTCAAGGGTCGGGTGGCATGTGCTGTTCCTCCTCTGCAAGGCAACTGCCAATAGAAATGACGTGTAAATGTGGCGAGTGATGGTTTATGCGGGTGGCTGTGCAAACCTTGATGGAAACAGGGACTGAACTATCGTAGTAATATTCTGCTGTCTCATACCATAGATATCTGCATTCGAGCTTAAGTCTTGGAAATTCTACCTAACCTACAACTCTTCCCAGACTTGTGCTTTATTTCTATGGCCCAGCTACCCGGATAGAACTGCGCTCGTAACATCGAAGAGTTTTTTTTTTAAAAAAGGGATGATATTGCATACCGCCAAAATTTGTCACTTTTCTCGAATCTGGGTGGCATACAATAGCAGTTCATTCTAAAAACGCTTCGATATTATGAGTACCTGCAACAGCTCTCCGAGCTCGTCCTGCGAAATTTCAATTCATGGGGAGCCGTATCCCGTGCATGCACGGCGACTCCATCTGCCCAACCATTGCAATGGTCGCTGCTACAAACATTTCCAAGGGTAGCACCCATTCGCTGGGCTACATCCCACCTGGTATCTCAACCTTTGCTGTTCTACTCCGAGCCATACAATCTTGGAATTCAGAACACTCTCTTCACCAATGGCCGGGCGTTGAGAGTCAAGACCCAGTGAAAGTACATGCTTAATTTCTGGCTTCCAACTGGTTTTACAGGATATGCTGTTTGCATGGCCCTCCGTCTCTGCACAGGCTTGGGCAGAAGGGCCTATGAAAGGAGCAAGAACGGGGGTGTAATGGTAGCGAGAAGATCGCGGTGGTATGATATTACTCTTCGACACCGATGAAACCCTATACGGACTAAGTTCGCTACTGTAATGGCTCCGGATATCGGCGTGATGCTAGCGTATATCTTACTCGTCAACCCCGTCCTCCTTGCTCTGGCCCCGACAACGTAGAACCCCTCCACCGGCCCTAGAGAGGTACTCGGTATTTGCACTCCTGAACTTTCATTGGGCACTAGGCATTACTGAAGGCCGCCATTCAATGGATCAAAATTTTCCTTCTTATCCTGGTGATCGCGATCGGTTTGGTGTTGACCACGCCCAGCCCTTGGGCACCACCTTCTCTCATCACTTTTTCTCACCACCCTTTACCCCACGATATACCTCTAGTGCCTCAAACAGTGTACGCGCTGCAGACATCTGAGTAGCTCTGGTAGGGAGGTTGGGTTTGATTGACGTGCGCTGTTAGTGGGCGTTGGGCTAGTGGAGTGTTCCTTGGTATGGCAGATCGCCGAGGGATAGCACCGTTCTAGTATAGCCCCAGGTATAATAACTATTTGGGATTGGTGATAAAACTTTAGGAGAAAAATGTAAGAAATAAAGTGTAACATTTTCCGTGCTGGGCTGACTACTACAGTATTCTGGGGGCATTAACTGCCCATTGCAGTGATCAGTGTAATTACTTTTTTCGCAAATCTATATATTTCCCACGAGTGATATACTGTGATTGCATGAGACTAGAGGTGTCTAGGTATGATAGCTATTATTATAGCTACGCCTCTTCTATCATCGCTACTTAACTTTTTTTCCTTAGGTCGCCTTTCCTAACTTGCTATATTTTCTAGTCATGATAGCCAGCACCGCATAAACACCCAACTCTGCTCTCCTGGAATCGTGCTCAATGGCTTTTGGAAGAAGCCTCAGTCGCACCTCCACCGATGCCTCAGAGGGGTACCGGCGCTGTAATTAGAATGTATATAACCATTATAGTGACCTCTGCTAAGGTGCTTTGCTGTGAACTGCGCGTGCCTCTAGGCGGTGATCGAGATTCTTCGATACCTCACAAGTTTGCTCCACTATCCACTAGTTGCTTTAATAGTAGCCCCCGACACACGATAGTTACCCCGAGTGAAACCGCTGAGGATTCGGTAGAAATCCCAGCCCTCATCTCTGGGCTTAAAGGCAAGCTTCTATCTCCTATTAGCTGTTCTCAGGTCAAGTACCTCTTTTGCACAAGGCTGACAATCACTCATGCCATCTCTCTCCTAACCCCTCCCTCCCCCACAATAATTCCTTCCTAGGCGGTGGAATTCCCTTACCTCATTTCCCCTCTGTTCTTTTCTTGATGTAGCGCAACCGAGAAGCGCAGATAACCCTCCAATAGCCTCCGCCAGGCTAATAGTCTCCAAAAACCTCGGGTGTGAGCCTCCCTCTCACTTCAGCGAGCTGGCGAGCAAGCAAACCTCAACCCTCTCTCGAGAACGGCAATATAATCCCTCCTTGGATTTTCAGCGGACCCCAATCAGCGACATGACAAATGTCAGCCCTTGGCGGCAGGATACCTTCTTCCCCACCTACCGGCCCTGCTCCTAGAAATCTGGAACAATGATACCTCGTGCGTGACCACCCATCCAGCTATGGGGTATTCGTTTCCCTGCCCCTGCAGCCTACATCGTACCTGCGTTTGCCAGAAAAAAAACTTTAGTGCTCGGTATGTACTCTTAATGAACTCCCTTGCTCATTTTTACTAATTCTTTAGATGGCATTCAGCCTAGCAGGAGAGTGTATCCTTTTTTTCTTTCTTTTTTCATTTCCAAAGTGAGCTGATATCGCTTATATTATTATGATATATATATATGCTTTAGAAGCGGTAATTAGCCTGGCCCGGAATCTGGGGTTTTTGGGTTACCGTAGTCGGAAAGGGTTGATTACCGGGGCCTGCCGCTGTCTCCATGGGTTCAGTCACTTCCTCATATAATAGGCAGAAAAAGAGAAAAAGAGAAAATAAAATAAATACAGGATTACCATTATCACCCCCCCCACACACACAATATTTCACTTCACATACCAGCATTAGAATTATCTACCCTACCTTCCAACAAACTACTTCAGGGCAGAAGCCAATCCCCATCCCCTTCCTCCAACCCAGCACGATCAAATCATCCCACGCGGCAACCTTGCCGAACTCTTCCCTCCAATCACACTATAACCAAAACCGCGGAAATATATAGCACTAGGAAGATCGCAACAATCACCTTACCCGCCCAGTGCCCCTTCACATACTCACGGGGAAGAATCTCCAATCAGCCGGCTCTCAGCCCTCCAAACTGAAGATCGGGTATATAGTGAGGTAGTGAGATCAGTATTGTTCGAGCACTATACTACACCACAGTACAGTACAGCATAGTGTAGTATAATACAGTGCTGGAGAAAGTCTGCCCGGTAGGTTGGATCAATTTAATGGTGTCGGGCCGAGTAGGGAAGTTAGTAGGTGAGCAGGTAAGTGAGTGGATGAAAGGATAGATGTAGGCTTCGCGAATCAGTAAATCAGTAGATACCTGCGGGATCGCATCATGAATGAGCGTCTGGGAATGGCGGGACACTGTTTTTAGGCTACACGTGACTATGTATTATGGCTACAGACTTGGCAAAGCGCAGATTTAGGCAGGTAGGTTGGAGTTTGAGTGATAGTTTGAGCTCCAGCGACGCGATCACCTTAATACTTGTTCGATAACATGGTATGATCAAGTGCAAATTAGGCAAAGGGGAGGGGTTTAGTTGGGATGAATGCAGGATTTAATCAACTATTTAATTGGCATTGTAGGTTCGATTGATGGGCTTATGATATTTTGCCTAATGAGATATCGATAGCATGCTTCGAAAAATTCCCGGGTGACTGAAGCGCGTGAACTTAATGATACCGGCACTGCACTCTGCTCTCCTATCGTTCTTTGCTAAACCCAATCAATCAACAGCAAGGAAAATATCATATCGCCGGGAACGCTATGCCAACTTAACACTCAAATATCCACCCCTCCCTCCCTCCCTCATTCTTCCCATAAGCTCCCTTCAAGCCTCTCCATAAATCCTTCTCAACATCTCACGCGCCATCCCCTTCTCATCCGGACTCTTAATCATCTGCCGAATCCTGTTCCCAAACCCGCAATGCAACCAAATCCCCTCGTCCCCCAACAGCACGGGCTTCTTCTCGTCCAGCTCGACCCTCTTCCCACGGTGGTCCACAACGCACATACCTCTGGTCCACTTCCCACTCGTCTCAATCCTGATGTCCCTTTCCTCCAGTGCTTCCCATCCGCCACGCTGCCGGGTGAGCACGTAATAGACACACAACGGATCGTGCAGTGAGAAGCCCGTATCGCTGGGCTTCTCCCCGTAATAAATTTTCTTTAGCTTGGCGAAGGTTGCGTTGACAAAGACTTTTGTCCATTGGGCTAGTGGCGATGGAGAGGGGTATGAGAGGAGGGGAGTTATGGCATTGGTAAAGGTTTCTTGGGGTAGGAGGTGGGTTGTTGTTATGTCTAGGGGGAACAAGGTGAGGTTTAGACGGCGGGAGAAGGTTCCTGGGGTCGGTTTTAGCTTTTTAGTGGTACTGGAAGGCGAGGGCGCAGTAGAGGAGGGGGTGGGGGAGGTCAGGGAATAAATTCTAGCGGCAGAGTATGGACAGGCCAATGTGTTGAATTCGCCGTTGGGTGTCACCTTGTTCCTTCCGTTAGCATGGTATATAATATCGGGGGAAGGGGGGGGTACATTTCCGGGAACATCAATATTCCCGCCCATAACCACTACTTCCTTGACGCGCAGGAATGTCTCTGGATCCTCTTCCGCTGCCAGAGCCAGATTCGTCAGCGGGCCAACAGCGATAATGGTAACACTGTCCACTGGATTCTCCCTGAGAATCCTCAGAATCTCTTTATGCGCCGGGCTATTCGTAGGCCTGAAATTCGGTGGATGCTCTTCATCCCCCTTCAGCACGGGAGAGGCAGCAAACATGTGTTTCCACGTCTGCTTTGGCGTAAAATGCGGTGCCTGCCAAAGATCCTCGTCATCAGCTCAACCCGGCCCAACCGTACCCACAATATGGAGAAAACAGACACTGGTATGAACCCCCTGCAACCCATCCGCTCCATCTGTTCTCAATCCCCCTCCGTCAGCCGACTAACGCCCCGCCTCCCAACGGTGAGCCTGAGTAAAACGTACGAAAGTAATCCGCCATTATAACCTCATCTTCAAGAGGCCCATCCGCCCCCACCGCAATAATGGGCTTATGCGCACTCAGGCAACCAAATCCAACCGGCAACCCTCTCTCCAGCCTCCACTTCCGCTCCAGTTCGAGGACGTGGAACATAGAGACCACGTTCAGTAGACAGCTCTCGACGTCGATGTTGCCGAAGGTCAGTGATATTAGCAGGACCTGGAGTTCCTCCTCCTTGGCGGAGAGCGCGAGGAGGAGAGCGAGGACGTCGTCGACGCTGAAGATTTACTGGGGTTAGCGGTGGATTGGTATCATAGGACGGAGCATACCCAGGGTCTGTATCTATGATGACTTTTTGTGGCGGCATTGTGTTTTGTCTGTTTTTCTGTTTTGAAGAATAGAGGAGAAACAAAAGGTGACCTCGTAGCGGGGGGCGCCCTAAGTCTTTTTTGGCTTGGGTGGGTGAACGAGAGAGAGGGGGAGGCGTGGCTATCACAACCCATCATCGGTATATCTGGAATGCCTCCTACTTATAGCCCGTGCGGACCAGAACCTGCACAAGGAATTTAGCCATTTCCAAACGATTATACAGTCGGACCAAGTTAACCAGGCGACTCGAAAAAACCTCTACATTATTCTCCTTGATTTTCTCAACAATGAAGAGGGTCTTTAAGTTCCTAAGGTAGCTTAGTGTAGCTTAGTGTAGCTTAGTGATTTCATACTCGCTAAAGGTGGGTAAGCTTAGTTCGGAGTGTAGGCCTGATTTTCCTATTCTCTGGATGCCAACCCTTGGGTCTGTGGACCAGGGGTTCTTCTAGAAGTGTTCTCACCGTATCGTATATAGCTCAAGACTTTATCCTACGCTGTCATCACCGTCACTATCGCTAGGGAGTATCAAGCCACCCCGTATAGAAGCAAATTACCATACCCACTCTGCCCAACTTCTATCGCGGAGCTGCATAGGGCTCTACAGTAGGAGCATCAGTTCACCCCAAATTATCACTCCAAGACCAATAATCTTTCTACAAGGAAAAGAGCAACACCCTCCCATCATGAGGGAATATCGCTCGAATTTTGTCCGTCAAAAAAGCACACAATAAGCTATCTAGAAAAGCCTTATATGAATGTGAGTGAAATTTAGCCAAAGATTTTTACCACAAATAAATTGAGTTATTGGTGAAAATATCAGCGCAATAGTTTCGAGCTCAAGAAAAGCTAAGGTCGATGGGGAGGGGTACGGGGAGGGGATTGAGAAATTTGCAGAAAAACCACAAGATGGGGCATGGGGAATAAAAGCGGTAGGATAGGAGAAGAGAAACAATAAATCCGCTAACAGAGTAGAGAAAAAAAGACAAGAAACCAACATTTAGAAGTTTCGAAAAAAATGGAAATCCCATGGCGTTTCCGCTGGTTTTCTTTGTGCTGCCAATAAAGTAAAAACGAGAAACAGGAAAATTGCCCTCAAAAGATAACAAGCGTTCCATTTACCAGATGCGTGTATATATCTTGACTGAAACTTCATTCCCCGGCGACACTCAAAGTTGAACATTAAACGGAAAAGAGAAAAACACTATCACCAGAGTCCCTTTTCCATCCTATGCCATCATTGAAACCAAGTACGCAACAGCCAAATCCACAACAACTTTTTGTTTATCCATCGAAAATTTACTTAGCCTCCTCGGCTGGGGCTGATGCAGCCGGGGTTTCCTCCGGCTTAGCTTCAGTGGCCTTAGCCTCCTCCTTCGCAGGTGCAGACTCCTCAGCATCGCCAGATTCACTAGAAGTCCAGAGGGTCAAGTTGTCACGGAGAAGTTGCATGATGAGAGTCGAGTCACGGTAACTTTCCTCACTCAATGAGTCGAGTTCGGCGATAGCATCATCAAATGCTTGTTTAGCAAGATGGCACGCGCGATCAGGCGAGTTGAGAATCTCATAGTAGAAAACTGAGAAATTCAAAGCGAGACCGAGGCGGATAGGGTGGGTAGGTGTGAGCTCAGTTTGCGCGACGTCGGTAGCGTTCTGCAGCAGTTAGTGAGCACGTGCTCATGTGCCACGGAAGAAGAAAAAATTGATTATTTGAGTGGATCAAAAGCGGGGGCGGGGTATTGAGGTACCTTGTAAGCCTCATGGGCGGCGGTCGCAGCGTCTTTCCGCTTATCACCAGAGGCGAACTCGGCAAGATAACGATGGTAATCACCCTTCCTGTAATATAAGGCTTATCAGCAACTTTCCCACAAAGGTGAAGGGGTAATTTGTATGGAAATAGGGCGTACATCTTGTGATAGAAAACCTTAGACTCGCCGGACTCGGCCTTAGGGATCAAAGACTCGTCCAAGACGTTGAGAACATCACCACAAACTTGCTCCAGCTCGGTCTCAATCTTCTGGCGATATTCGCGAATCTTCGTAACGTGCTTCTCAGAGCCCTTGTTCTCCTCCTTCTGCTCAATACTAGAGATAATTCTCCATGAGGCACGACGGGTTCCAACAACATTCTTATATGCGACCGAAAGCAGATTACGCTCATCAACAGAGAGTTCACCACCGAGCTGATAAACCACCGGTTAGCACCAAATTCAGTTTCAGATTCATAGAGCCGATCGAGCCGATCGGATTCCAGGAATCCTATCGTTGTGACGATAGGAATGTCAGCTCTAGGGCTGCGTATACCTTAGCGACTTCCTATAAAGAGGGGAAAAAAGCGAGTCAGTAAAATTTTCACATTGTTTGTTGCCGACTTTCCGTGGAAAGCGGGGTTGGAAGGAGGTAAATACCTTCATATAAGTAACCATTTCTAAAATATAACAAGCAGAAGAGTTAATAAAGAACGTCACCGTTGTAGAAACGATAAGAAACGCGGGGATAACAAACCATCATAACGTTCAGCCTGCTCGCACAATCTGGCGAGGAAGGTCTTGCTGCAGCGGAAGTTAGTATGAGATTACCGGTCGAGGAGAATAGTTTGCCAGTAAGATGAAATTACCTCTCGCGCTGTAATCACAATAAGCAAAACAATCATTAGCAATATTCTTGGTGGGAGGGAGTTGATGATGACGGATACCAAAGGGAGGGGTTGGATGTTGTTTTGATGAGTAAGGAGGGGTCCTGTGGGGAACAAGAAGCAAAGGTTAAAAACAGTTGCTGGTACATACCTCGGTAGTCATGATGTCTTGATAGATTTTAGATGTTTGTGTACTTAGTTGGGGATTAAACGCAAGTCAAAGGATGGGGAGGGAGTTGTTGATGGTAGCTGGGGATGTAGAAGGGGCTTTTAGTGGGGGGTGAAGGTGGTGGTGGTGGTGGTGGTGGTGGTGGTGGAAGAAAGATGGAAAGAGCTTTGTGCTGCAAAAGGGAAGTGGAAGGATTTCGGGGTTGGAGGGATGGATGAGAGAGGATGATGGGGATGGAATCAGAAAGAAAAGCGGGCAGGGGAGGGCAGCAAGAGGAAGAGGAGGGAGTGAGGGCGCGCGAGAGAAGACGTTGGCTGTGTGTGGCTCGGCAGCAACAACGATAGCAACGCAGCCAAAGAAACAAACCCTGAGCAAGCAAACGAACAGAAAAACGAACGTGAAGAAAGTTTCATCAGCCTCCCTCACTCTTTTTGTTCTTCCACTTCACTTTGCCCCTCCCCTCCCCTCCTCCTTCTCCTCACCAGCTTATCATAAGAACAATAAGTGGAAACGAGAAAAAGTAAATAAAAGCAATAAATCGAGAGCACCAGAGAAGATGAGAAAAAAACCATTTCGCACCCTCCCGAACAGGCCCACCTCCCCGCGCATCCCTCAACAGGGAAATGTTTCCAACATTCATAGAATTATCCAAGCCGAGTCCAATATTATCCCTTTGTTTCTTCATTCTTATCATCATCATGGTGCAGCTAAAGACGTCATTTCTCTGAAATTTCAGCGAATCCACACGAACAGTTTCAGGTATGCCATCTCTTAATTCTGCTCTTGGTTGCAGGCAGTTTATCATTTGCTCCGCCTCTTCCCCTCCTCCTGCAGTACTTGTGTCCCTGCATTCTGTGTGAATGGAGCGAGCGAAAGAGCAGCCAGCTTATCTTTACGAGTGCTAATACTGCTGCTGGGAATACGACAAGTTACAAGCGAGCTGCGATACTCTACTCGAGCAGTGGGGAAAACACCGTCGTGAAATATCCCCTTTCCCCTTCGCTACTGGTGCGCGCTGTGTGCAGTAGCGGTGCGAGTGTTTTTATTTATTCCTACCCTTTTTTATCTCGCATGAGTCCCGCCGTCCTTGAGCACATAAAAAAAAGCGAAGCGAGATACCAGAGACGGGGTCCAGATCACAACCCACACGTGGCCCTCGTCCCGTAGTTACCGTGCTTGTACAGTACAGCGTATTCCACATTTCGTGGGGTTCAGCGTTCATTTCTTTGTCGGTTTCTGGAAGTCGATGTTTCCTCAGATTCCGATTACGGCACGTGCGCCAACCCATACTCCGCCCGGTATCTTGTTGAGCTGGGCAGAACCTCCTGCCTTGGTGCGTTTTTTATTAAGGAATTGTGGTGAAGAAAAAGCTGTGGAGAAAAGAGGAGGGAAGAAAGGAAATCAGGATTAGAATTCAGAATCTCGATCTCAAATTGAAGTGCCACAGATAATCTTCAGCATTGATTGAGCCCCCCAAAATAGAATTCCTAGGCTGCTCTGTTTTTCGCTTGCGTTCGCAACCAAACAAAAAAGAAAAAAGAAACCAATAAGGTACGGTGCGAAAGCCTACAACTATTCGATACAGATGCTGCGCCCAAAGATTTGTGAAACCGAAAGCAGATGACTCCACAAGGAAAAGGGAAGAAAAATAAGTTAATTTGTAACCCAATGGAAATGATAAATGAACGTTATCTTCTCCCCACCATCTCCGATTATCAATCGGCCCCCACTTTGCTCTGCCTCGCTCCCTCTCCCCTCAATTCTGCACGAGTCCAAGGGTGTTTGACTACCGGTACCGTAGAGCCCCCTTCCATATTGTACAAACTACCACCCGCTCACCACTCCGACTACCAGCTGTCACAACATCCGGGAATCTAACCTTCTCGATGCAACCCTCGTCCTAGGCAAAAATCCTCCTCCCCCCAACCCAACCCAAAGTCGAAAATATCGCCATTACTTGTATGATACAAAAGAAAAAAGAAAAAGATGCCACCAACGACCGTGAACTCCACTTTTCGTTCAGAACCGGGTATTTGTACATCATGAAGTAGTACCCGAATACTTTATGAGATTTTGTCAAGAAAAAAAAAGGGTGGAAACGAGGTTTCGCTTTTTGCGTCGGGGTCGTATCCCATTGTGGATTTTTTTTGTTTGTTCCCCAGCCGGTCGTTTTGTTCGTTGTTTCGTCTCAAAAAAAAAAGAAGCAAGAGTTGTTACCCAAAGGAAAGTGAAAGTGAAGGGGATAAAAAAAACTCGATCGAGAGTTGTATGAGAAGAAAGTATGTGTGTGATTGATCCTGTGTTGTAAGGTTGTGGGGATGAATCAGTCCATGTAGAAATCACCCTTGAGCATCCTCTCTTGAAGCGGGTCATGAGCATCCTTAGGCGAGATTGCATTGACTGGTGGCGGCATGACTGAGATAGATTGGCGGCGTTGAACGGGAGCCTCGTCCCTGTCAGAACCTTGGGATTGAGATCCGGACCTTCCATCCAACCAGAAGCCTGCAATTGTGATATATAAAGTTAGCACATGTCTCTTATCTATTGAATAATCTAATCAGGGCGTGGGGGAGAGCTAGGGTGGAGGGAGAGAGAGGATGCTAACCTCTAGTCACCGTCGGGGATGCGGCCCCCGCGCTTACGGGGAAATTGACTGGGTTTCTACCTTGCGGAATCCGAACGTCCCTGAGAGCCCTTGCTCCAAAGCTAAGCCTTCTGGCGAACGGGCTGCCACCTAGGCTGGGCGGGCTGCCAGCATTGGCCTCGCCTTCTTCGATGGCACTCTCGTCCACGGCCGAGGAGGCCGATGAGACCGAAGAGATGGATCCCCTTCGCATCGACATGTTTGTTTGGACTCGTGGAGGAGAGGTTCCAGAGACATTGGACATGCTCATTCTTCGCCGGTTTGCCTGGGCTGCGGCGGAAGTGATAGGCCCTGGGTAGGCTGAGGTCGTGGGAACTCGACTCGTGGAGAAGAATTCGGTCAAGGTTCCTGGACCTAGAGAGCCACGGCGGGAGTGGGAATAACTTGGGGGCTGGCCATTGGTTGCTTGTTCAGAGGTGCGAGCAGAAGACATTGTGATTTGTTGATGGGAGGGGATGTAGGTGGTGGGAAAGTTTGGGTTTGTAAGAAGGTATTGACTTTGGGTCTTGCCTGGGATTCTTAAAGCACGAACGACAAAGATAGAGAAGGAAGGATAGTGAGAAGCAGGTTTTATAAGGTCGTGGCTTCACACACTTGATTTGATCTGTTGACCAGGGAAGGTGAGAGAAGGATAGAGTTGAGAGAATGAATGGAATGATATGGTCTGATGGGACGGTGGTGGTACGATAAGACTGCTCCTCGAGAGGACCTACTTAGAGGGGGTGGTTGTCAAGTATTAAATATATACGTATGCCGGCTAGGTGCAAAAATCGCGAGGGTTTGGTTTTAGAAAGGCGGAGCAGTGGAAGGAGTGGGCTCTCTACAGACGTGAAAGGAATGGGAAAGGAGTTCGGGGGGGGGTTTTGTACCTCGCACTCTGGGAATGGCCACGGGCATTATTATTTTGAGGGGTGTGGTGTGGAGTGTATTTTCCCCTATGATCCCCACCCACACTTGCTCTCGGGTCGCAGCTAACCTCCACCACCACCACCTCCATCATAATAGTGGGGGGGAGGGGGGGCAAAATAAGTAGTCCCAGCGGCTTTACCCTGTGAACAGAGTGTAAAAAAGCAGGAGAGAATAACAGGGGTGGGTGGCCATGTGGCTCGCCAATACCAGCATGGGGCCAAGCTGCCCTCTAGAGAACCCAAGGATGGCAATTAGGGCAAAGGAATGGACTACTGTTGGAAGCAAAGCAAAGCAGCGAATTTTAGATATGGCCACAGCAAAGGAATAAAAAAGAAATTCTACAAGTAATGAATAAATTGGGGAAAGAGGTGTGGAAGCCAGCACCTTGGGGCATCTGTGCGATGAGAGAGGGACCATGCTTCAACCGCAACCAACAGGAGGAATAAGAAAGGCAAAAGGTCGGGTGGCAAGTTCAACCGATACATACTTGGTCGTTGAATCTGCGGTGAGCAGACCGCTACCGGTACTCGGGCTCGTATAAGGGCAAGAGATCATGAAGGAGAATTGGGGGGAGCATAGGAAGTTAGAAAAAATGGAGATCCAGTGCGCAATCCGAGTTATTGCTAATAAGATTAAAGCATACAGCGGAAACTTGTAGAGAGTGTACGAGTATGATACAGTAACCAAAGATTGCCCTTTCCGTCCGCAGAACCTTGGGACGGAGACAGAAGGGGAGGAAAGAAAAAAGAAGACGTTTCGCTTCATCCGTTGTCCATCCTCAGTGACTTTAGTTATCAGTCCGGTAGCCAAAGGTAGCCAAATCTCGTTCACAACCCTTCCACATGCATACGTGAAACCCCAGAAATCGAGTAGGGTTTCCCCGCACTTTGCCCCCCGAACACAAAATGGCTGTCAATCGAATCCATCATAGGACGAGTCTCAACACTCTAGCGTCCACTCTCGCGTCCCCACCTTCCCAGCACCCACCCTTCCAGAGCAGTGATGATAAAATCGTCGGAGAGGTGGAAAAAGGACTTCCTAAATCCTCCAATGAAAAAGTCCGGTCCATATGTTAGGCTTTTCTTTTTTTCCGTCTCTTATGGTAGCGAGGTTAGCACTGTACTCGAGTAAAGGCATCCAGGAGGCGTTTCATTCTTCGGGGGTGGTTGTCGTAGGGGCACTGTTGGAAGAGTTAAGAAGGTGCTAGTCTAGTCTGTTCGTAGCTTAATGGCAGACCGCCGTAGGTGACAACCATATACACATGCTGTACTCGTAATAGCGGTATGATAGCAGCGGTATTGGTACTGGAGCATCTAGGCCTTGGCACCCTCCCATGCCCTTAGCAATTGCGAGGCCCGGACTTCCCCCTCCCCTCCACCCCCTGCATGCCATTGTCTACCCGTACCCTGATGATACAATGTCATGATAGACACCAAACCCAGCCTTCCAGAACACCGATCACCACCCGATATCAACGCTCCACCACACAACAGCACACACAGTACGGTACTCCTACGTAAAAAAAACAAAAAACATCGCCACAACAATCGCAAAAAGAAATAAGGAGAAAGAAGATTACAAGAGGACCCTGATCATCCCATGGTCCTTAGGAAACGAATCAGGCCTTCTTTATCCCGAAGCCGTGTAATACCGGTGCTCCAAAGCAATTCAATTGGCAGAGCACACTCAGCCGATCAGGCAAAAAGAAAGAAAAAGGAAAGGAAAGGAAAAAATAAAGAAAGGTTATTCCATCAGCGTCGATGTGACGTCGGATCGGCATTTCTCGACCCTTTTGAAGAATGGACGGGTGTAGTTCATATGCCTGCTCGCGAGCAGGCAAGAGGGAGGGAGTCCGTTGAATTGACTTCTGGTATCAAGGAAGCTAGAATGACTGTCTGTAAGGAGGGGGAGATCTCCAATTTCATAATTTATTTCCCAGGTATGATGATGATGAACAGGTGTGTGTTACTTCAACTCACTTAACTTCAACTTTATCATCCCGGTGGGCCACCGCATCTAACGGTACCTTTGACATTCATAGTACCCGAGTACAGGTACCGGTACCGGTGCTTGTGCCGTGAACACAACCAAGCACAGCACACGGTAACACAAAACCACAAACAAAACAAAACAGCAAACAAGCAATCGGGAGGGGACCCACCCCCTATCAATCAATATGATATACTCGAGTACTCGGGTGCGGGAATTCATTAGCCCACCCGCCCGTCTGTCGTCCACGCACTCTCGTTATGTTAGAGCATGCAGGTCATCGGATTCACGGTGGTAGAGACCGGTGGACTGGGGGATGAATCTTTTACATTTTTATGCTTTGCTTTTTTATTTTTCTGGGGAGGAGGAGATATCCTCCTTCTTTGGATAGATGATCTCCTTCACCGTGGACATTGCATTGCGCTCTACGCTACTCGAGTACTTCACCGCAGAACTTGACCGGCATAAACATCTGCTTTCCAATCTCACAACTTCACTTCCAGTCTCCCCTCCGTCCCTCCCCTCTCCTCACCGCAGCTACTGCACTACACTTTAGTATACTTAAGCATTTAAAATTAGCCCCATACAGCACCGGACTACCCAAGACACAGATCGAAGATCGAACACATGAAGAATTCAAACTATATTAAATGGGAAAAAACAAAAAAACAAAGATGATACCATACCACCATCCGCGACCGAAACCCCATATATTGCTTCTTCTCCTGCCTTTTTCTTTTTTGGACAAAAAAAAAGGGTGTGTAGGTTGGGTGGAGGGTCCGGGGCAGGGTACGGTATATGAACCACTATCATCCTGCAAGAATTGTTGAGATCGTTATCTAGTCAGATTGCTCCACAGGTGTCATACTTGATTAATATTAATGGGGGGTGGAATGCCGTACCCCAAGAACTCGAATAACCGAACCATGTGCCAGGACGTTGGAGTTGCCTCTCTTAGTAAGGTCTGGTTTTTTTGGGGGGTTTTTTTAAAAAAAGTTTGTCTTGGAAAGCAAATTTTTCGGTCCCGTTTTTCGCCCCCTTCTTTAGAGGAGGAAATTTCGGACTTCAATTACCGGGCAGCATGGTGCGTTTGTTCGAGTTCTCACGGTTGTGGCATAGTTGTCTGATGGTTTTGTCGAAGAGTGGTAGGGTAGGGCAGGATCTGGTGAAGCCAAGGGGAGGAGGGGATCTTATCTCCTCCTCTGCCCCCCAGCCATGATGCTTTCTTGAATGACAAGAGTGTGGGGGTACAGCACTCGAGTGCAGTACAGTGCAGTGGGAATAGACGGGTATCATAAGTTAACCTAGGGGAGAAAGAGGGGGTGGAAGGGATGGTATTAGTTACCGTACCGTAGTAGGTTACAAGTACAGTATCGTACATTTATCTATCATACGTTCGGTAGATCTCCCGAAAGCCTTTTCACCCCTCGCTTTATCAACTTGCCAATTTACTTCTGCTTATAATGCTAGGTTATGCTCTATCGAATGGTACCGTATCAAGATGGATAGATCACACCGGTACGGAACGGTACGGCCTGAGGCCCGTACGATATCATTCTGGCGGCAGCAGCTAGTAAGGATGGAAGGAGTGAGTAGGTACAGTACACACATAAGCACCGTAGGTATATTACAATACCTGATCAAAATTTCAATAGTGAGTGACTTTTGCTACTTTTTTTGCTTTATTGAAGATGCTTTTATCCTCGTCATCCTTGCTCGAGGATTTAGCCCGGGCACCGGGAGGGGGATGTGGAGGGCGGGAGGGGCGGAATAATAATATAATATTATTATCATGGCGGAGGTATGATACATCTTTTCATTAATATCACACACTAGACATGTGGATATCATACCCTCCTTGAAATGGACCGGGGGCATTATAGTATCAATATGTCTAACTAGATCATCCGATAAGGTCCTTCCCTATGCTCGGGACAAAACATTCCGCCTTCTTTCTTTCTTTCTTTCTTCTTTCTTTCCTCGCCGGAAGCGGAAACCCCCCACCCCACCACTACCACCGCCGCCGGCCGAGAATACAGCAACCTCGAAAGAGGCTTAAAGTTGATAATGATATTGTTATGGTGTGGAGATTCATTTGGAGACACCACCGGTCCAGAAGTAAGTTACGAATTTTTTTATAATTTTTTTTTTATAATTCTTTTAGTTAAATCCGCGATTTATTCGTAACTAGTACAGGAAAATCATACCATGCACCCTGACGTATGGCTTAAACCCCCCAATAACAAAAGAAACTTTAACCCCCAATCCAAACATATAACGATAGAACACTATCATTTCATCAGAACATGATCCTACCAAGGAAAATACCCATATCAAGATCCCGAAGTAAGTTACGATATACTCAAGTATATTGTAAGTAAGCTAAACCAACTCCAACCTAATGTATCCCCTGCCGTACAATTCATCTGGAAAGCGTCGCATACTACCCATGGCTATAGGCGGAGAGCCCCAATCTGTCGAGAACACTGTATGCAATCCCAATCCTAACATAAAATTGAAAAAAAGAAAAGAAAAGAAAAGAAACACCTAATGTGTCAACACCTGCGAGCACTGACGCTCGAGGTCATGAGTACGGCACCACGATATGTACTGTACGTCCCCGAGGGCTGCCCAACTTATCCAATCGGGTAACTCCCATCTCTTAACAATTAGATCTGCAGTACACACTATCCTACCTCCTTCCCCAGGAGCACTAGGAGCGCTAAGCACCAAAACACCTCAACGAAGGCTTCGAAACGGGGGGGGGGGCATCAACGATACCTTCAGCCCGCCCATAGACTTCCCAAAATTTAGATTCCTACAGGATCTCCACATTATTAGAGAGAGGAGGGAGGAAAGGCTGGTGAGGTCTCGACGAGCCAAGAATAGTCTAGTATTTGATATAGTATGCTGGGTAAAACCCTGTAGCCCCACCCGCCCACTCCCAAACCCAGCCACAGGTTCCCGCCCCGCCCCCGCGTTCCAAATATGCCAAGACTCCCCGAGTGATATTCCATGACTTCATTAATAGAAGAGAGAAGGAAAAAAAGCGGGGAAATTAGCCGTTGGGTGAATTTAAAACTACAAAGACTTGAGACTTTAGAGAGCGAGCGCGGGGTCCCTGCTGGGTGGCGTTTTGGCAAAGCCCCCCATCTCCGGGGGCTAGCTAAATGGGGAGGGAATATTTCATTTGGGGCTGCGCTGGGTGGGTTTGGAAGGCCGGGGTAGCCTGCTGTACCCCGCATCTGGCCAGTGAGTTAGGTGAGCGGTAAGATTTCTATCCTATGGCATGGGATGGCGATCAGGGGAGGTGGGGATAAATTTCACTTTTGAGAGCTGTTTGAGTAGGGTACCACAAAGGTCCCCCTTATGAACGGTGAAGGGGAGTGAGGGGTGAACAACTTTGGTCTTTGAGGGAATGACAGGCAGTGTGATGGTTTCCTGGGCTGCGGGCGTTTGTATGGTGTCAGCCTACGTTATTGCGCCTCTTGAAGTGATTTTCTGGGATTTGATACTGCGCCTGAGCTAGGCTGGGATAGGTGTATGGTATTTTATCATAAACTATAGGCACAGTATCATGCTTCTGCGGCCAGTCTAGGCCGTAGTCATGGCTACCTGTCATATCATGTCATCTCTGTGTCAGCGCCGACATCCTGGCACCGACGAAAATCCCTATCCTCGCATTCTGCATGTACTTGTAGATATGGGTTTCAATTCGTAATTCAATCATTTCATTCTTCTCGACCCCCCTAACGAGGGCTCACCCATGGAGGCGCCCGAGCCAAACAAGTACGCCACACGCAAACACCCTTCCGCCCCGGGAACGGGCGACCGACCGACCCCCGGCCGAAAGAAGGAACGAAGAGAAAGGGGGAGACCTAGCCAAGGCTACAAAGCAGATTAAGCGGTCAGATCGATACTCTACAGTATCGGCCCGGGTATCTTGCCAGACTGCTTTATAGCGTGGGACGGTATCCAACAATTGTTACAAACGCTTATGTGTACCTAGTCCAAATGAAAAAATGAATGAAAAGGAAAATATTAGTAGACAGGGAGCATAAGCCGAAGCTTGATATAAACCCTGCAGATTACCTAGAGATAATGGAGGGAGCCTCTCAGAAAAAGCAAATCCTGAGACCGAATGACTAAAAATAAAAAAGTAAAAGAGAAGCCCCGCTTAAAAATCGGGAATGGTAGTAGGGAGCTTATGCAAGGTTGTGAGCACACCTGTGTCCCGGGTGATCGTTAGCCAACCATTCAGCACGCTCACATGCAAAAGCAGTCATGTTGCAGTTAGACTTGCCTGCGACACTAGTGATAGTTGTGTTTGCCTGAGAGTTTTTGGTTCCCACTTTAACGGTTGTTACGTTCTTGATTGCCTTATTGCGACCCAATTCATTCGCCCAAGCAAATACCGGTTCATCATCGCGGCCGTCTCCCATAACCATTAGGAAGTCCGTTCCGGGCCCGTCTTGGCCGGCCTCCAAAGCCATAGCCTTTTGTGCTGCAGTCGTCTTCGTCCAGTTCATAGATTCCACAAGGACTGCCCCGCCCAGGGGGACTGCATGAACATTATAGCTTTCACATGAGTCGTTTACGTGATTGCAGCATTCGCCAGCCTGCCGCGCAGCGAGCGTCTGATCTTCTGCCCCGCTATAGTGCCATATACAAGAGCAATTCCGTTCCTCAATGAAAGTGCCAGGTGTCCTTTCGACGTAGTAGTCCATAATCTCTTTCACGCTCCTTTGCCAAGGGAGCTTGCTATCCGCTAAGCGCATCCAACTGTCGTTTTGGAACATGCGTATAAAGCAGCCGCTCTCGGCAATGAGTCCAATCCCTGGAACCCGGTGGAAGAGACGCTCAAGCTCCTGCAACACGTATCAGTACCGTGGGTCGTTCGATTTATGAACAAAGTAGAAAACTATACCTCAGGAGTTCTGGAACTCATCACGTACACCACGTTTCGCTCATCAATCAGCAAGTCGTGTAGAACGTCTAGTGTGCGTTGAGGACTTGTGAGAATGATACTGGTAGGAGAGCCCCACGAAGCCAATGTCCCTTCATAATCCAGGAAGAAAACTCTCTTCTCGGATTTTTCGTATGCCTCCACAAGAGCCTTTGTCGATAATCTCGGGATCATAGTTGAACCGCGTCGCTGTTGTTCCTCCCAAGAACGATCGAGCTCATTTATGAATGTCTGACACCAGTATGCCGCATTATGGTGCGTAACAACTTTGTGCAGCTTCTTCCACCTCTCGCTCTTCTCTTCTTCCGGCATGGTGAGAGCCTGGTAAAGTGCGTCGGCGCATTTGCTGTGGTCCCACGGGTTCACAGATATCTCGGCACTATCAAACACAGAAGCACTCCCGGTGAATTCGCTGAGAATGAGCGGAGCATGTTTCTCATCCTGACAACAGACGAACTCATGGCTTGTCAGGTTCATGCCATCGCGAAGGCTGGTCACGACGAGAGCATCGGCGATAGTAAGGAGTGCAAGATACTGAGAATAGCTAATGTCTTGGTGAAGGTATACGACTGGTTGGTAATCCAAGGTGGAATGCGCGCAATTAATGCGAGTTACAATGTCGATAACGGTTGATTGCGACTCAACAATGGAAGTTGTGGTGAGAGCGACTTGTATCAGAATGACCTGGTGATTTTTAATATCTATATCTGGAAATTGTGAGATGCAGAGCTACCTTTCCGACCCATTCGGGATGCTTCTTTAGGAAAAGCTCAAATGCCAGCAGCTTCTGCCTAACACCTCGCACACCATCCAACTAAAAATAATAAATACCAAGAATAATGTCAGACCGCCAGCGAGGGGAGCTCACCTTGTCTCGGGCGACGAACAGCTTCTTTCCGGCATACCTTGTCTTAAGGGTATCCAACCACTCCTGGACCTTTTCTTCTTTCCTCTTCTCTTCTAACTGGACAGGATTTATACCAATCGGCAAGCTAATAACATCAACAAACCTGTCATCAAGCTCTAATCCATCATTTTTGGCCTCAACACAAAGCAGTCTGCTGCAAGTCTGCAAAAAGTGGCGTGTGTACTCCTCCGTCTGAAATCCGATTAATGAAGCTCCCAACATTCCCTCCAACAACTGTTGGCGATGGGCCAAGCAGCGAAAGATTTCTGAGGATGGGAACGCCACGTGGAGAAAGAACCCGATCTTAGCCTCTGGACCGAGAGCTTCTCTGACCATCTTAGGGACTAAGAGCAAATGATAGTCATGAACCCAAACGGTATCACCGCGCTTGTAATCCTTGATGATGACGTCGGCAACACAACGATTGACGGCTACGAAATATTTCCATGAGTGATCCATGAAAGCTCTGTAGATACAAATTAGACTCTTTTTTTTTGTATAGTATTAAGGAGTTGTGTCTACTTGCTTGCTCTTTGGATGATCCGGAATCTGATAGTGGAAAACAGGCCATAAAACCTAAGAAAACAATCAGTATGTTTGCGGGCATAACTTTGATGGATTACTCAAACCTCCTTGCAATAATGGTTGTAATGACTGTCAAAATCCTTATCCTTAGGAAAAGCTACAAGTGAATCGTAGTCTTCGCGGAGGCGCCCCTCGATTGCAACTTTCACCGATTCCTCGAGGCTATCCGTAGGAAATCCCAACACTCCAACCCAGGTTTTGTCCTCCAAAACCCCTGAAGAAATTGCAGCTTCGACAGCATTTTTTAATCCACCATTGCCTTGATCGGTTCTTTCGATACGCCAAGACTTATCTGTAGATGAACAACTACGCTCAGACGCAGACGACCGGCGCTTCTCACGCTGGTGGGCGATGGGAAGAGGAAAGTAGCTATCCTCGAGACTCTGCGTGTTAGAAGCAACAGTGTTCTCAATGAGGCCCGGCGATGGCATTCCTGTTGGTGGTTTTGGTTGCTGGGGCTCCCGGGGAGACCCTGGCTCACTGGAAGAGTCTAATACCGCATTTTCGGAATCACTAAGGTGGAAAAAGGGACCCTCGCCCGTAGGGCTACCAGCGGCAGTTGGGGTCAAAGGAGGGGTTGGTTCACTTGCTGATATCGGAGAGAGACTTCTACCAAGTGTCTGAAGGAGGTTCGGTACTGGGGCTGGTGTCTCAAAGGGCGTGCGAACGATATCGGTGCGGTTATTTATATTGGCTGCTAGCTTCATTCGCGGTGGCGACCTCTGGGAATCCGAAAAGCTTCTTTCCCGAGGTTCAATGGGTGATTCGAGCGGAGGCTTATGTTGAGGGGTTTCGGTGCCATTGTCAAAATGGACGGTATAAGGGAGGTGGCTGAATAGAGAATGTCAGTTCCCAGCGAATCGGGTAGGGTTGAAAGCAGCCAACAACAACAAAGGGAAACCCCAAAGGAGTGAATATTCTCACAGAGAAGCCACGAATGTGGTCATAGTTGCTACGCGAGGCCTTGTAACCTCTTAACACACTTATATTGACTTTCGAGGCCAGAGTAGAAACGCTAATTCCTTCGGCCAAGCGAAGGAGTACAGCTCAGGCAACGTAGGGGCCGTTAAGGTAACTACCGTTTAGTAGGAGAGGACCGGAACTGAGGTTTCAGCGGCAGATCCGGAAGGGTCGGAGGGGGTGGGAATTGAGTTGAAGGTAAATAACTGTGATCAACAAATACTTGACAACAGTGAGTCGAGCGATGATGAGATGAAGAAGAAGGAGTAAGTTGAGGTTGTTTGGTAGAGGGGGAAAGATTAGGGACAAGATCAAAGGAGTGTTAGTTCACACGTTGGGAGTTAGAAGGGAGAGATTGGGACTAAAAAACACTTTATATTTGTTTCTTCACTATCTAGGCTCTCTAGAAATTGGAGCAGTAAAATATCTAGAGCTTTCCGCGCCGGGGGAGGGGGGGGGGAGGTGGGAGTCCTGACGTAACGTTAAGGTGTCAGGGCGTAGTAGTGGCACCAATTCCTTCTATTGAGACATGCAGACTAAAAAGCTCCGCTCGCTTTTTACTTTCCCATCCACCCCTCCCTGAATAAGAGGCTCACCCAATCACTCGCCCAGACACAGTACCATTGGTCGGGATCCGTTTCCCTGGCATACAGGTATCGGAAGTTGCTAACAAACTCTCGGGTAGGCAGGCGTGCAAGATATTGAGTTGAAGAGAGTATGAGGGGGGGGTATGGAGGAGAGTTTCCTTTCATGCCACTCTTACCTTACCTACAGTAGTATATATATTCATTTACCAGGTGTTGAGACTGGAAAGCGAAATTGGGCGACCGCTGTCAAACGGGTTCTTGTACGTATGTATTCTCCAGATATCACTAACAGGCCGGAGGTGAGTGAGAAGGTCATAATCCTGAAGGACCTCCTGAATGAGGTGAGAAAGGGCATAAAATAACTCCAATTGTTGCATCTGCCACCGTATTTCGCCGTGGAGAACCTACCGGACTATGCCGCTGTGATCCATGGCCTATCATTGAACCCAACACTTGAGTTCAGAGTATGGTAGGGAACCAGCAAGGAAGCACATGTCACAGGCCTAGTGAAAGTGGAAGCCAGCGGAAGGTGCTGGCAGGCCCCCATGATTATGGATCACGGGGATCCACCAAAAAAAGTGGTGCTGCTAAAGTTACTCTGAACCAAACCTAAAAGTCTGGCAGTGGATGATAGTATCTCGATGAGGAATATCGGCTATTTTCGGTGGAAAAGTATTGAAATGGGAGGCAGAGGTTCACTCGCTTTCAAGGTTCATGACACGAAACGTGAGAAAAAGGAAAACTATAACGTCGGAAATCGTCATGCATATGGGAAGGGCATTCTTCCCGGCTGCCAAGGATTAATTCTTGCAAGCATGAGGCTGACGTATAAGCTAATCAGCCAATCAGGTAAGAGGCTAATTTAAGTTTAGCTCAACCTCATCCCAAAGCTCGAAGGGGTCCAGAGTGTTGAATGACCGGGCCGGTCGCTCGAAAGAGAAAACTTGTGGGACTTGTGAGTGGGTAACTACAGTAAAAAAATAAAAATGAAGGAACAAAATGAGCATTGAATATATCGGGGGTTTCTTGGAAGCAAATACTGCGCAGTCACTATGTTTTTTCTTTGCTTGAAAGACCTTAGAGCCATACGGGAGAATAGGCGTGAATAACTCCCGATCGAAACCATGCTACCTAGCCCAAGGAAGCGGAACATCTAGGGTTTGTCGATATTTTGCCGCATTATACGCAGCACAGTATGGCACAGGCACTAGGGAAATTTTTTCCCCTCACATACTCGAGTACAAGTATTGCTCGCGGCACTGGATCCGCTAAAATAGCAATGGGCGGAAGGAAGACTGGATCCGATCTAACGAAAGTGCGTTGAGCGTGGTATCGAACGGCCAGTGGCTTCGTGTGCCTGAACACTATGTCTTGTCCGATTGTGCGTGTTGTCCTACAGGAGCGGCATGAAACCTTCTCTCGGACCTACGGTGGGGGAAGGATGGTAGGGGAGGCTGGCCCTATAACTTGTTTCCATATCAGCGCTCCACCCGGTCACGGGTAAGTAGGCAGGTACGGCAGGTATGATACTATGCCTGGCTCACCTCCACTCGACTTCCTGAAGGTCACAGTCTACAGTGCTGGATGGTGCCTTTACGGGGCCCTGCTTCTCCGATTCTCCGCCAATACTGCACAACTCACCCTATCATAGGCGTCAAACCCCTATCGCCATATTTGAATTAAAGTAGCATCAATTGTGAATTGGGCTTCACTGTCGAGGCTAGTGGCATCTTTGTATGAGGTGAACAAAAGGCTCTCCATCGAATCCAAGATTCGCATAGTAAATAGTTGATGTATGTATTGGTGCGGGCTGTAGCAGAGGGGTGGCGGACAGAGGTAGACTAAGGTTCAGCCCAGAAGTCGTTGATTATGAATGTGCTGGCGACAGGTGCCGGTGACAGTTGAAACTGAGCCCAGACTCAAAAATCCTCCCCAGAAGTGTAGGAAGTGTTCCATTCATCAGAAGTAGAGTAAGTTAGGCCTTATCACCCGGGTAGAAGGAGAGCTCCTAGATCACCAGGGCTTGAGTGGCACACACATTAACAACCAAAAGCAAAGAACAATGGGGGCGTGGCGGAGAATATTCCCCGGAGACAGCAGATGCCATCACACCCTTCGCATAGTTATTCTGTCAGGCTAAGTTACCATAGGACATCGGAAGTGTTGGAAGTGTGAATGCATCGAGCCGGAGCTCTTTAGCAAGCGAAGAGAACTACCGTAAGTTTTACTACTGGCGCATGCAGTTGTAACCGTGGAACGATCACAGTCCAATAATAATAACCTCTCGCTTTAATTGTAGCACTACAACAAATGTAGTACAAGTATAGTACACGTACCGATATTGCTCCAAAATCCCAGATTGTGTATAGGTAGCAATACTCGGGTACTCGAGTAGAACGGGGCTAATTTTTAAATCTGGGTAGACTAACTACCCGATTATCAGACATGGGATCTCACCTTTGAAAACGAGAAAATGAAAATGAAAATGAAAATGAAAATGAAAAACACCCCCCGAGGCTTGAACCGTGGCAGGGCAGAGTTATGGGTGATGACGGAGCCGTGACAAGGTATTGGGCTAATGACATCATTGATACGATTCTCAAGATCCTCCACCAAAGAATGTCAGATCGAAGGCTGGAAACAAAAAAAACGAGAAAGAACCCATGATGGAGGATCTATCAGAAACGCCCACCCCATATTTCTACTGCACTCGTAGAGCAATCGATCCCGTAAGTGAATCTTCCCCATATCCGTCAACCCATCCAGAATCCCTCCCTATTATATCCTCCTCCCCCTCCTCCTGCTCCCCCTTTCCTATCTTCTTGCTCCTTTCCCCGACCCCAATCCATCAGATCCAAGTCCCCCATCACGTGTGATTGGACTCCGCCAAACTACGCGGCGAGTTCACTTCTTTGCCGATGATCATTCGCTCTACCCCAGCCGACAGGTACTGTCTATTACCCCGTAAAGAGGACTGAATCCCTCAGACCGGTAGAGCCGGTGCCAGTTTGGGGGGCGCAGCCAAGTTACCAGCTTTTATTTCAACTCCCACTGTCTCTGCAACTTCCCATCTGATCATCCCCCCCTCCCATTCCCCCGTTTGCAGTCACCCGTCTTAAGTTGTCTGCAGTCCCCTTACCGCTCGATCTCTACAAAAGCTATCAAGGGCCAACAAGACACAGAACGGGCAGTTCAGGGAAACCATTGACCACGAAAAATGTCTACTGTGCTGGCCCAACCCACAGTTTTATTCCCAATCAAGAGCCCGACGGACTGGTTAGAGACAAGTACGACAGGTACCTCGTCCACATCCTCGATACCTGCTTCCGCGGTTATCCCCGCTCGTGCCCCTATAGCTTCCATAGCAGTGGACATAATGTCTGCCGAGAGCCGGGATGCGCTGATGCATACCGCCTCTACACAGACCGATAACGGCGTTTTATCATGGGCCACTGGCCCTGCCGCGAATCGAGCCAACGACAGGAGTTATTTGCAGGGTCAGGCGGAAAAATCTGGCCAGGAAAGTGATTTAGACTCCCCTCTTCCAAAACCTAAACATGGCGCTGGTTTGTCTGTCTTTCCAAATTGTATTGCGGCGGGGCAATCACAACAACTTGCTAATATGTTCTACTGCCAGCTTCCCACTACCTGCGCAAAGCAGGAGCTCATGAGTTGCCAGGTTTCGGTGACGTTGGCCTGGCCAACGCGGGGGCAGCTGGCGCTGCAGCAGCTTCTCTTGCACATACTTCTACTAAACTTGCGGAAATATGGAAACCTGACCCCATATCCGCAGCTGGAGCAGCAGCATGTCTAGCTCATACCAACCCCAGGAGAGTAGAACCGTGGAAACCCGCTCAAGGGACCGGGGCAGGCAAAGCAGCTAGCCACGCTTTAGAAGACAGCAACGACCGTATAAACTCCATACAGAACTGCAATCCCCAGAGCGTTGGTCACTGACTGGCACTCAAGGAGCAATGAAAGCTTCTCGCACCGGGCCCCCTTCGGCCCTCCAACACGGGTCGGGGACAAAGATCTCAAGAAACGCTTTGACAGCTGCATCTCTTGCTCACATGCCAATGGTTCGGCGTGCGTCTAACGCCGTAGAACCGGCTTTCGAACGACTCGTCGAAAACGATCTCAACAATGCGGGTGGAGTTTCACAGCAGGAAAGGCGCAGATCGGATATTCTGCGAGCAGCCACAATATCCATGGCTCAGTGTAACTGCGACATCCACTCACCTGACTCACCGAGACAGTGGCATCGTGTGCCGTCTCCAGGACGGCAGCCTCCTGCAACAACCCCGCCATCTTCACGCCATCCAATCTACGGTTCGGACCTCGACGAGGCTGCATGCAAGGTCACTGCAGAGAGTCTCACTTTGATCGGGTATGACCCCGAGCGCTCTGCTTCTCTCTTAGGGACAAAAGGAGCTCGAGCATCGCTCAGTCGGCCTCGGCCAGTTATGGCTGAGGGTGCGGGCGCGGGCGGCTACAGCCGAACTCGCAGAACCGATGACAATCCATCTCGTTCGCACGATAATCTGACTAGGCTAGAGAATAAAAAACGTGGTGAGAACGCTGCACTACTTATGACAGCAGCCCGACGAAACGTTCGGGCTCAGATGACGGGGCTCGACCGCCAGATCGCCGACTCTAAGGGTCTGGTCCGGCGGGAGGACTGGGAAACGAGAGCGAGAGAGCTGTCCCAGGCGGGTCACGATAAGCGTCAGCATCAAAATCATGGTAAGGTCAGCATTGGGGGCGGAGGATATATGACACAAGAGGAAATAGACGCAATTGCGGAGAGAAATGTGAGACCTGTCTTAGACGATATGACTAGGAAAGCTGAGGCGGAAAGAGCGCGGGTCTCTGCGGAAAAGGCTAGAGCGGCTGAAGGACGAATGGAATTGAAGGAAAAGAAACGTCTCCAAGAGGTATGGAGGGCGCAGGAGAAGGAGGTGCAAGAGGAATTAAAGAAAATCAAAGGTATGCAAAAGATAAATATAAGACCAAGCATCCCCGCATTACCCTATAAAGTCTTTTTTTCCCTTTCGTTCTTTTCTTTCCTTCCTTGCGCTTCGCTGGAATAAATGATTTTAAATACCTTCCTATCGAGAACCCCGTACGCTGATAGTAAGAATGCAAACTCTATAGCAATGAGAAAAGAAGAAGAAAAACGTCGCAAGGAGGAGGAAAAACGCCGCCTAAAAGAGCGTCGGCAGTCCTTCAAAACCGAGAGCAAGCTCGCAAAGGACAACAATAACAATGGCCAACCGTTACCACTGCCAGCGCCAATAGCATCCAATAGCAACAGCAATTTCAACAGCCACGCCCCAATAACCCCAACTCCACCAAAAGCAGAAAAAGGCCTGCGAGGTCTAATCAACAAATTCCGCGCGAGAAGGCACTCCCGAAATACTAGCAGAACTAGCTCAAAAGAGTTTTTCTCCGCTAGCCGAACCGCAGCCACAAATAACAATACCACAAGCAATTATAATACAGCGCCATCCCGCTACTCCAACATCCCACCACTACCCCCATCTGCCCCCGAAACCAACGGCATTCAAACCCCGACGACGACGACCCCCACCCTCACCCAAGTCGCCCTCCTGGGCGCTCCTCCACCAGCCCCAACCACCTCAGCTCCAGCCCACAGAAGCCCTCCGCACTCAAGCTCTCCAGTCTCAAGTCTCCACTCCTTCAAATGCCGTGGAGAAACCGTGCCGGAAGTATACATTTCCGACGACGACGACGGCCGCGGTGCCGCCTGCAACGACCATAACAACAACGATCCCCGAGGGAGAGGAATGGAAGACACAGAAAATCACTCGGATAGCGCTGAGGAACGCGATACATTCCCCGGCCCACCGGCGGCGGCGGTGTCACTGAGTCGCTCGGGAGAACACTTGCCCTTGGACAGGGAAGCCTCAGCTGGGGAGCCGGGGAATAGAAGTTCTGTTGGGAGCAGGTTTTTTGAGAACTTGTAGATGGAGGGGGTGTATCAAGTCCTGCCCCGCTTTGGTTCGGGGGTTTATCATTTTCCTTTTGACTTTTTCGTTTCCTTTTGCTTTCTTCTTCTCTCTCGCCCCAGGTGGGTTGGGTTCGGTACTCATTCTCTTGACGCTCTTCCCTCTGCGCAATTGATGGACGGGTAGACGCATCCGTATGAAGACGACGACTCACGATCCAGGGCTTATGTCTCTCTTTTTTCATCTTCTCTTCATCTCTTCTTTCTACAATTCCAAGGTAGGGTGGGTAGGGTGCGGCGGTTGGCATATAATAGCTATGATAGAATGAACGGACGGACGAGCGGGGCTTATATAATAATCAATCTGGAAGGGTTTCTTGTAATATAGAATTACTATAGTGCGGTTGGTGATTGGTGGTATGATAATGTGTTTTCTGCCATCTCCATAGGAGGCTTCCTTTGCAGAGTGGTTAGTCCCTACGACACAGGGCCCGGTACTCTATTCCTAACCTACGGTATACCACTGATGCTAAAAATTATCAAAGCTTAGCTTCTCGCCTCTTCGTCTTTTTTGATACTGTAATGCTTGGACATGTACCCCATCACTTTCACCACCACCACCACCACCACCAGGCCCACTCTAAACCAATGAATTATCATAATTACAATTACAAACCCCCAACTATTGCCAACACCACCAAAGACGGCAATCCACCGTGCTAAAAAATACTATACATATTATTATGGCGTCCATGAGACATTGACTTTTCCCTCTCTCAAACCCCTCCTGCCTTAACACCCAACCATCTATTCTATAATACCCTTCCCAATTCAACGCCTTAAACCCCAATAATGCGCCCCACCATAACCCTATAGCCCAATAAAGAGAACCAAAAAACAGCAAAGGCCGCCGCCCATGCGAAACCGTAAACATGAATTCAAAAAAAGGGGGGGGGGGGGGAGATAAAAAATCATGGTGCATTTTGCACGACCCAAAAGAGAAGGGATCCCAAAAGCAAAAAGTAAAGCAAAACCTAAACGCCCCGGTAAGAAAAATAAAAGGAAAAGGCTTGCTAGATCGTGTTTGTGGTCGTAGTGTGTATAGTGTGTAGTGTTATGTACTTGTATGATGTCGTATAGTCTGTGGTAGTGAACTTAGTGAAGGAAATGATGTGGGTTTTAGAGATCCTGTGTTCCCGAAGTATTATTATTGGGTTGGCTTTGGTATCCCCGGTATGGGTTTAAGCCTCGAAGGAGATTCTCTGCACTTCACTCTTGGCCTCACGTTGGATCTCCTCCTTCGTCCGCGCTTTTGGTCGGAGGTCGTAGAAAAAGGAGATGACGTAGAACGTGAAGAAGAAGGCGATCACTGCGATGACTACGTTAGCCTTACTCTGCATAGTGTGGTCGAGTATTAGGAACATACACCACTCAAGAACTGCTGCTACATTGGCTTTGTGCGCGCGCATTGTGACTCCAAAAGCGATAGACCTGGGCCTGGTCAGTATCGTGTGGGAGGAAATGTTAGTGATAATACGACAGGGGAGCCTTACAACCCCACTTCGATGATGATAATACCAGTCTTGATCCAGTAACTTTTCCTCAAAATTGGGTGTTCAATATGGGTCTTCCCAAGGCGCCAGTACTCGACTGTTGTAAAGATTGCGGAGAGAACGACGCCTATGGCCTCACATAGTTAGATTTGTTCTAAGAGATCTATAAAACCAAGTATCCGGCGGGTTGCTACCAAGCATGAACAGAGCCAAGAAGAGTTTGTGAAGAGAAGCATGCCGCCGCGTATCAAGCACCGCAAGCAAAATCAGAGACACGGCTCCAAGAGACCCTGCCGCAAGCGCGAGCCAATCCATGGAGTTTTCAAGACGGGACTTGAGGGCGTGATTTCGGCCTAAAAAATTTCGCGCGAAGTTAGCACTCAATTCGACGGCTAACGATACCAACTAGAAGAAGAGGACATACGCATGAAAGCTAGTGAGAACACAAACCCCACAGCTGTAACAGCACACCCAGTGACAAACAATGGTTTGAGGACATTGGCACCTAATTCTCAGGCATTAACAAACTTCCTCTCAAAACCTCTCCCATCACCTTAAGAGTCCGGGCCAAGTACCAATATCCGAAATGTAAGCAATTGTCTGGCCCTTGTTCATGGAAGCGTATGCGGGCTGTCCTTGAGCGAGCCACGTAATCATCATGGCCCAAAGCGTAGCTAGAATATCCCAACGTCAGTTTTTTCTTACTGGGACCAAATGCCATAATGGCTTTCTCATCACAGGAGTACCGGAAATCAAACTTACAGAACCAAACACCAGCACATATCAGTGGCATTATCCAGTATGGAAAATGCTTCTTTGCGCGCTCCAACACGCTCTCCTTACGAGTGACCGTTGCCATACTGCTAGCATCGCCAGTGCGGTCCATAGTGGCCGATTCGTTGTCCATGACTTTGCTCCAAGGTTTTTCCTCTTTTTTGTTTTCTCCTCTGTTAGGCGAGTAGGAGTGGGGGGGGGGGGGCGCCAGCTATTGGATGTGAGAGAGGTCTGAATTGGATTGAATTGGATAGAGGAATAGTATTGACCTGTGTGATGATCGGCCTGGGAGAACAAGTAAAGAGCGAAAGGCGAAAACCCGGGAGATATATGGGCCAAAGAGAGCAGGGAATACAAGTAGTCTATGGTAACAATCATTAACGAAGGAAGGAGGCTACTAACTGCAGCAGTTTGCCACTGGTTCGGTACCAGTTAGGTAAATCAGCAGCCAGAGTGACGAATCCAGCCTTCCAACTACACGTTAGACTACCGTACTATTACCCAATCCCGTCCGTATCTCTGCGGAAGTACTTGCTAGGAGGGCGCAAGCACGGGTTAAAGAAAGAATAGCATCACGGGCTTAGACAGTATTAAGATCAGATATCATTATTATTTTTCGCGATATCTAGAAAATTCCCTGATGGCTCATGTGGGCGTCGAACCATTACGATACCGGTAATTCCTTCCAGTTTATGACGGCGGTCCTCCGTGGATACGTCATTATTGAGGCTCCAACGGGGCATATGCAGGCCATAAACGGCAGTGGCTGGCGGGTCATCGCCCCGGTCGAGATCCGACCATCCGTCCGATTCCAATCCTTCCGATCCTTTTATGTCCGACCTCTACTCGTACTCGAGTAAACCCCTGCTGGGACCTTTCTTCCCGCAGCTAGATTTCCGAGATGGAAAATATACTATACGTGTATCATAATATATATACACGCGTATGATTCGCTCGCAAAATTTGACAAATCATTCCTTGGATCTTTTGCGACCACGAGGAATGCGGCCGATAACCGTGTTGTGGACCCGGGGTTAGAGTACTGTACCAGTACTCATACTCGTACAGGGAGGACTGCAAAAAAGCGAGGAAACACAAGCGATTTTACACCAAAAATGTCAAATTTCGCACACTCAGCCTGGCGCCAATACCCATGGAGTGTTCAGAAAAGACGTACTCGAGTACAGTACGAATAGACGATCGGTACTTGCCTTCTATCGCAACCTCAAGTGGATTTAACGCCTCAGAAGGGTGGCATACAGCAAGAAGTTAGGCAATAAAACTTTCCCCAAGATTGTGCCGGGGCCGCTGTTTTTTGCGGGAAGTGTGCGCCTTGGCAGAATTTGAAAGTCCAGAGGACAAGCTCATGAATCCCATAATATTATATACAATGGCGGAACAGGAAAATATACACCCCTAGCAAATATACAGTTCGCTGCTGATTGGTCGGACCTCAGTAATCCTGGCCTGCGAGCCAATAAATGAAGACTGTATATTTGCTGTGTGTGTATTTTCCTGTTCCACGATCGTATCATACATTCTCCAGCCACAGTGTCTCTATTTGGAATTCAGCTGGGACATACCGTACGGTAGACAGCACCCCAGACTACCCGAACAGATGCTGATGGGTAGTTTTTGTATGAGGAAGCGGGCGGTGGTCAGCGCAGTAGCCACAGTTCATCCAAGCAAGCCACTTTTGAAAGTTTCTTATCTGGGCTTAGCTGTGAGGCTCTCTATTGGTGATTTTCCTTCAAAATATTCATACAGGTGCCATAGTTATGGTAAAAGAAGCCCTAAAGCAAATTGCTTGTGAATGCCGGCCGCTTCAAACCTATCACCATGAGGATATAGCCAGTACTTCCTCGGCTCACAACATTTTTCAAAAGAGCCGTTACTCAAGTAGACCGCACTGTGCATCCCCTTGGCAAAGGGATTATCCTGCCCATTCCAGGTAGTCTCAATATTATGACAGCAATTCCATCAATACTCGTAATGTCCTGACGTTTGTGAACTCAACTGCTATTGCATACCGCCAAAATTCAGCTTTTTTGCCCTCATCTTGGCATCATGCAATAGCAGTTGTGTTCACAAACGTCAGGACATTACGAGTATCGGCGAAATTAACGGAGGGTTCCTCAATGGGCCTCTGCCACCCCACTCGTCCCAATTCCCCTACCTTGAGTCCTGTGCCTTCCCATCAAGCTGTGGCTTGACAATGGTAACAAAAAACCATCCCATGTATGAGTATAGAACACGGGTATAATACACTCCCCACATCTTCTGAACACTAACGCGTCCCCCATCGCAATCACCTTGGTGCACGCTATATAACCCCTCAACCCATACCAACCCTCTATTCACGACCCCCCATCTTCCCACTCTGAATCCCAGCCCGCAACCTCACAATCTCCGCCTCCAGCGCCGAAACCTCCTCTTCTCCCATCAGCAAAAGACCCCAGAGAAACCCCCCCCCAAAGGGCCATTCGGAATCGCAAAGAAATCAGCAGGAAAAAGAAAAAAAGATCACATACTCTCTTTCTCACCCTTCGCTTCCTCCTTCTCCATCTTCGCCCACGTCCAATACGTAACCTGATAGGTGAAGAAGGCCATCAGGAAAACCTTCGCAATGGGTCTTCCGAAATCTTTATAGAACATTATCTATGCGTAGACGAATCAGCCCTCCAAGGTTACCACGACCGGGTTCCATCGTTCATGGACAGGTGGGAGATGTGTATGTAAGTGAGTAGATAAGTAAGTAAGTAAAGGGTAGGGTTACATGCGGCGACGTAGCCCTTCCACGAATGTCTGTGAGTGTCCTTCGGCCGTGGTGGTGGTGGAGGGAGACTGGCCTCTTCCGGGCTAAAACACGTAAGAGGACACTTCCACGAGTGGACATATTCATCGTTTCCTTTTTGTTTTGTTGTTTTTTTTTGCCTTTTTTTCGCCGATGGTGGGGTTTGATCCAGTTGCAAGTCCCGCCGGGGTGGTGAATCCCCCCAGATGGGAATTGCTAGGCAGGTGGGGGATACTGTAAAACTGGGCAAGACGGGCGGACAGATGAGATGGTAGCGAATGAAATGGCGGGGTTCTCTTTTTCTGCAGTAATTCCTCTTTTACCTTTTTTCCAAAGGTAAATTTCGCATTGTCTTGGCAGGAGCTTGGTGAAATGACATGAGAACAACCCGGGAGGGTTTAGGTGGCCTCACGGGGAAGGACAAGTTAGCGTAACTACATTACTACCCTTTTAAAATCTCCAGCTCCATCCAGTCTTATTACCCTCTTTTCTTTCCGCACAGCGAAAGCTTACGATACAACCCTTTTACCTGATACTCTATCGCGCTCTTCTTTCAAAAAAAAAACCCCCCCCTCACGCTCACTGAATTACTGACCTCCCATTTACCTCACTTCTTCGTCATGGTGTGTCTCCCCTTTCCACTGTAGAACCCTCCAAAGGGCGAATCCTAGGACTGACCGATGACCCGGGGGGAACAGGCACAAACGCCCCAACAACGCAAAGCAAATGAAAAATTCACCAAACGCGAGGAAGCCAAGCGTGGCAAGCCCGAGAAGTCGGTCAAGAAACAAAAGTTCAAGTCGCCGATTTCCCAGGGTTGGTTGAGTATGTTCTTCCCTTGCCTCACCTGCATAAGGTGCTAACAAGCGCAATAATTGTAGTCGTTATCGGATTCGCTGTATTCGGAGGTATTGTTTTCGAGCTTATCCGGATGTTCTTTTAAGTGGGGTGGATTGGGGGAGTTTGGAGGGGTCGGGGTGGGAGGTCGCTGCTGAAGAAGAGATCCTTTTCTACCTTAAATAATTCGAACCGAGCGGTGTCTGCGCTGTATACAATCGCCCCCGGTATGTGGGAACGGGTCGCGGCAGGGGGAGAGAAGCGTGTGCGCATTGAGAGTTTATAGCTTCTTGTCACCGGATCACTTAAATCTATGTTGTGTAAATTTGCGAGTCAGCTCAAAGCTATCGCGGAATTGTGGGGGGCCGCCCCCCCCGCGGCCGGGGGCGCCCCGGCGGGGGGGCCCCCAA
>Ga0307513_10001286_pt1 | contig 36318 bp, 23 predicted proteins | sample 15_EM_MG_FD_202174 | JGI IMG/M metagenome (GOLD analysis project Ga0307513, IMG submission 202174) | Populus trichocarpa ectomycorrhiza microbial communities from riparian zone in the Pacific Northwest, United States - 15_EM | ecosystem: Host-associated > Plants > Roots > Unclassified | place... | reverse complement strand
GGACCCCAGTTACCCTACTGAGGTACCCCAGTTACCCTACCTTCACCGACAAAGTCATCTGCGGACTTAGGGGGAAGTTATCCCACTATAGTGGGGCTCTTAGATGTTCATTTGTCTCTTTTGACGGAGAAGCCCCCCAGCATCAACAGTTATAGAGTCCTCCATATCATCAGCCTCTCGCTTCGCCTCAATCCAGCCCGTAGTATTTCAATCATTATCCTGCGAGGCAAGATAAGTCCGGATCTCCCCAACTTCCAATTGTTGTCCACCTTTATTACTTGTAGGAAAGACTTCGCCACCTTCTACTATCTGGCTTCTTGAAGGAGCATACTCCAGCATTAGATTCCGTACCTCACTTGTTGTGCCCTGTCCAACTTCTGCAAGCCGGTCACTATGTACCACTAGTATTGTACCTTGAGACTCAGTTCTCAGTCTCATATTGGCTACCCATACCTTTTGCCATACTCCCGCGGCCTCAAGTAGTGGTACCAGTGGTCCTCCACCCCCTATTGGCCCCATTCTTGTACATAGGTCTGCCGCATCAGCATAATGCACTGTGCCTTCTTTCAAGGCCTTGTTGTTATCGTAGCAGCTGTGTTTGCGATGATTATTTAAACCACACCACCTGCATCTACGGTCGCTTACGGGAATCGACTCAGTCGCTGGCATATTTCTATTTTCCTCCAGGTAATTATTTCTTTGCTGATATGCCCTTTGTCCTCCTGCTTGGCCATTCAAAAGTGGCATAGCTGACTGTCGGAACAGTTTCATCTCCTCTAGTTCCCGCTTGAGTATGTCCATTTGATTGTGCAACTCCTCATGCTTTCGCATATCCTGCTTTGGTAATGGAGACTCGGGAGTTCCATTCCCCAGGTTTGGATTTTTGAGTATTCTGGTGCCATTCTCAGCTGGCTGCTTCAGGAAGGGGATTTGCCCTTCGCCCACATTCTTCTTTTCCCCAGTCAGCATTTCTAGCTCATACATCTTACTCACATTTGCCTTCTCCCTTGTCATCGTTAGCACTATTGTCATTGCTTTCCTAAATCCGCCTTCAGTATTAAAGAAAGCTGGCTCATCGACATCAAGCCTCATATCCTCAAAGATCCTCGTAGCAATACTATCCGGCAGTCCCTGCAGAAAACAAATCATCTGGTCAAATACTGTAAGTCTCGTCTCTGCTACTAGAATGTCCGATATCTGCTTGTAAGTACGGATATAACCCTCCACATCAGCTGCCTTCTGACGGAAGTGCCTATCTGCGGATAGGGATCTCAAGTATGTAACCGTATTCCTCTTCTGCTCCGTGTCCTCCACTTTGAAACGCCGCAATAGTTTAGTCCGTACTCTAGACCAAGATGCTTCCTCGGTCACTGTATTGCCAGTAAGGATATTCCCGGTCGCTGTTTCCTGTTCTTCTCTCCTGGCCTCGTCAATAATATTTTCTATATACTTACCAATAGTTGGTTCACAATAATCCATCAACTCCCGTACCATCTTCTCCTTGGTAAGCCTATACCTCTCAGAGAACCTTTCCCAACTTCGGACAAATCTGGAAACTTCTTTGCCATCAGAACATGGTGCTCCGGGCTGCCCAGGTAAGGGACACTGAGCTGCCAAAAATTGCCTGAAGTCAAGCACAATATTTGGTGCTGCTGGTGGTGTGGCTGATCCTCGCAGCAAAGACTTATCACTCATATTGAATCTGTCTGCAAGATAACAAAACGCTTTCAAAAAAGATAGTTCTGCCTCTGCCACCCGTGGTTTCGCCCCTTTCGTCGAACCCTTCTTCCCAGTATCTGCACCTGTATCTTTTTCGTAACCGTTGTTTTTTGCTGCCTTTCTTCCGTTCTGATGGTCCTTGTGTCTCGGTCCGAGTCTGTTGTCTGTGTCCCCGTTTCTCTTATCATATTCCCTTGCTGTTCTTATATGTCCTCTTTTTAATCCTATTTTTAGTCGTCTCTTCTTCAAACAGAGTTTTTCTTCCATTATCCATTTGTGTTCGCACAAGCTGCAATAGTGACGACACCCCCATCCGGCATTCCCCACTTGAAACAACACCCAAAAAAGGAACACCAGAATGAGCTCTGGCCTCACCCACATAATCTCATGGTAATCTGCTCGCATACCGGCTAAATTCAACTCCTCTTGCCGGTACCACATACTCTGTACAATGCACATCTCCTTCTTCTACTTCTTTTCGTTTTCCTCTCTTACACGCACCCCTCTGGTCGAAGGGACTAATGTGAGAGAACCAGTAAAGGGGTGGGAAGCGCTAGGAAACAAAAAGAAAGTAAAAGAGTAGAATTCGGTCCTCTATTTTCGCCCCCCCGCATCCCCATCAACGTACTGAGGGCTCTATATATACATGATCCGGGAGAGTATCATCGGTCATCACTCTTCCCACACCGTCCACTATAAGTGAAATGTACAAGTAATAAGTACGTAATCAGCTCCAGCACCACCACAACAGGAGTGGGGGATATAGTATTATTACAGTATGATAGCATAGTATCATAGTAATAATATTATCATATTATATATTATCATAAATTAAATTTGTTAGAGGACAAACCCACATATTTACTAGTCACTTGTGTGTTTTCAAAACTTTCTTAAGCCCTAAACTACTCTGCTTTCAAACTGCAGTGCATAAGGTTCTTAAACTCTTCCTTTCAAACAGTGTGCTGCCAAACCCTGCTAACCTCACAAACTGTACGAGTATTTTATACAGAAGACTCAAAACGCCCTCCCAGATAGGGGCAGGGATCTAACATGCCCCACACAACTGCAATGCCCCCCAAAGAAGCGAAAGATGTTTTATTTATTTAATAACAACCTTCCAAGTGCTCCTAGCCCCCGGCGACCCTTTGCTTGCCCTCTCTCCCCATTATCAGTGGAAAACAAACCATAATAAATTCAGACAGTGCTCTCGGAGGTTGTTGTCTGTTCCGTAGGGTCTAGCACTAGTTACAGGTATTGCCTTTGGTGAGCAGTAATACTAGTGCTCTAGAGGCTATCCCTCCTCTCAAAATTGGGTCGCCAAGTAGGTTAAGTGATACGATTGTTTCTATGCTGTACTAAAGTACTCATGCAAGCATATCATACTAGAGATGGCATTCTAGCCATGTAGGGCATTTTAGGCCCTTGTCGCTATCTCAGAGGGCATTTTGAGAGTTTTCCATATTTTATAAGGTAAGCCTTGAAAAACCACAATTTGTAAGGTGTTACCTTAGAAACGTTGGCGTGCCAAACAGCCCCGATGTGTGTTGTGGGAGCTTGTTGGTGCCTCCGTGCCGTACACTTAGTCCCCCCCGAACCGATCCCCACAAACTCCCTTTGCGCCTTGTGTACTATATCTTTAGCGACTGCCACACTCCTCTAGGCTCTACCACGTGGCACAGCACAAATCTCATCCGCAACGGACGAGCACCCTAGAGCACCTCCGGCGGAATCGGCTAGCTGGCTGTGTATTCGAGCACATCAAGCCCTATAAGTGAATTTGTCCAAAGCCCTACATATCTCCAAACCCAAAGCACCATAGCCGACTCCTTCATGCTGTCGGCATAGATTGGAATGCTCTTCTCCCTACCCTGTGCCGGGTTCTGTGAGGATAGAGATCCTACTTTTTTTGATTTGCATTACGACCGCCAAGCACCGATGTTGCTACATTTACCATAACCTACCGCATCTTTGTAGCCATCGCGGAGTTCGCCAAAACCAAGTTCCATTTCTATAGCTAACCGGCCCAAGCAATAATTTAGAGAGTTCCTGACTATCCTGATAAATATTCTCCTCTCGGGCCTTTCGGTGATTCGGGATCTAAAGCTCACCGCTGTCTTGATCGGGGAAGCAAAGTATATTCCCTGTGATACTCTCACATACCGTATCTATAAAATAAACGGGGCTAGTACTGAGAGGGGGATTCCGGTCCTAATGGGAGTACGGGTAGATAGTAAAATCACCTCCGGGAGTGGAAATGACTGAACAAACAGAAAAAGAAGAAAATACCGATGATACTTCCGGGAGGGGCAATCACCGCTCGCACAGCCCGAAGAAAATGAAGTCTAAAGAAGATCCTCGATGATCTCGATGATGAAAAAAAGAAAGAAGTCACTAAAGCGTAAAGAAAATCGTCCTCCTCGTGAGGTTGTTGGCGGTTGTTGTTCTCTATCTACCTACTGTACAGTGACTTTTAAGCCGCTAAGAGCCCTTAGACTACGTAATCCGAAGCCAGCCCATCCCGTCTCCCTTGCTAACTACCTATCCACGTACTTAACAAAAGAACTAGCTATGTATGGAAGCGCTATCCATTGAAATCCACTGCCATACCCCACAGTACCATTAGTACAGAATGTAGAGAAAACCCCCCGAATTCTGCTTTAGTTTGTTCATACGAAATTCTAGAATTGACAGTTATTGTCTGCAAGCAGGTGACCGTTACTTGGTCGATTGCTTGAGAGAACCATCATAGGCCATCACTCGTTTAAGTTTGGGGTCCAGTTGTAGTGAAACCCTAATGTGAATATCGACGAGTAAGAGAAAAATGGTAGATTTGAAAAGATTGCTTGCTTGGATAGTACCTAAAACATGTCTCTATATAATCCAATAACCCCTTATTTGGTTGTCCGAATTTGGAGCACCATCAACCTTCAAACATCGGCCCCTTACTAGTCCCCTGACGTAAGGGCCAAACATCTCCTAACTTAATGCTAGGTGTCTCCTAGCATTAAGACTAGTTTCATATCCGCATATTCCGATACATATTCCAACACCAGTCAGTAAGGTGCTGGATGTTACACTATGATACGATGTGGTAATTTTACATAGCACACGGTACCACTCGATATCATGCATTTTTTTTCAGTACTTTCCGTTCTACCAGAAGCTATTGGCCCGGGTGACATAAAAAACCCCTTTGATCTCACCAATCGTGTTTTTGGCAGGGGGGTTGGGTGACATACAGCGGTGGGGAAGAAACTTAAATTTGACTTTCCAAATACAAAATTGGCCCCCGTTATCGAGAACAAGATCCTCTTGGATCCAATTTGGGTCTAGATTGCTGCCTTCCTAGGTATAGCCCCCTCTATATACTACCAAAGCCTCAAAATCAAGTCCTTTGTCTAACTATCCTGTAATCTCTGGAGGTCCGTCATCTAAAGTCCAGTTCTTGGGAGGTGACTCAATTTATCAGTGAATCACGCAATATGAAATCCGTCCGGTAGTGAAAAACACCATAACCCGGCATCGACTTTTGTGGCTCGAGATACCTTTTCCGGTATTGTGCCTTACCGCTGTAATTTACGGTACGCTATCAGTTGATTACTGTGCGGCAAGATACCGTATTATTGAAACCCGTCTGTCCTAAGATGGCAATGCAAGGTTTTCATACCTAGTTCGGGAAATCATCTTTGCTTCTCACGCTCAACTTGAGCATGGGTAGAATACACTAAGAGGGAAAAAAGGTTGCGGTGGGCAAAATGAGACCCGGGGAGGATGGGATATCTCAACTTGCTCATACATAGATATTGCACACCAGAGTTCTTTCAATCGCTCTTTTCAGGTTTGGTAGAATGTCAGGCGTGGAAAACTCGTTATGCGCCTAGCCACTATGGTTACCAGCCGTTTGGGCCGCTTACTTGTGGCTAAAGAAACAAAGAATACTGTACGGCATCAGCTATTGAACCCTGTTCGGATATGTAACCTCCTGAGAGCACATTATGGAGTCCGTACAGTGGATGTGGAATTTGACTTAATTTCACTACTAAAAGACTCCTTGCTGTATTAATTTTCCTTGATGAATGAAAAATGCGGAGGGCCTTCCAATCACACCTTTCAACTCACGTTTTGAAGGCCTTCCAAATAAGTAGGATCTTCATTAAAGCCCATCCATAGTGGAGACCAAACACTGTCACCTTACGTAATAGCTTTTGTAGAAAAGGTAAATGAACAACCAAAAAAATTAAAAAATAGTTAAAGTAAATGTGATGGAAATTTCAAGCTACAGTGGTTTATCTCAATAGGATAAAAGTAGCCCTCCTATAATGCTGAACTCTAGACTATAAACAGAAGCTCACAAATCCTGACTTAAATTTGTGAGAAAAATCCGGATAGCAGATTGGGCAGGTATGTGATGGATATGCGCACTTCCATTAGGCATGGACTTGCGCCAAGAAAAACAGAACAAGCTTGGTTACTACGGCAGGCTGACTCGGGAAGCAGAGATATAATAGCAATTACAACAAGGTAGGGGTTTCTGCCGTAGGAGAACGTTGAGCAGGGGTGAGAGGAGGGAGGACACGTTTGAGGAGTCCTGGCGGAAATGGCACATAGGCTATCAGTGAGGTATTTGAAGGCGGTAAGGGGGGCGGTGGCTCCTCTGACTTAGGCCGGGCGATGGGCGGTAGATGTTGGAAGCTGTAGCAGAGCTACAACTCCTGGGTAGCAATTTTTGGTAGCACCCCTGAGTAGTGTTTGGCGGTAAAGATTTGGCTTGTTAGGGCTGTTCCCGTTCGAGTAGTAGTCTCACGACTCCCTCGCACCCCCTGTAAGTAGCCCCCCAGAGTGGTGTCGTGCCCATCTCATCTGGGCTATCGGGGTTGACGTTGTTCTGTGCGAGTAATATTCTCACTACTCCCTCGTGCCCATTGCTAGCAGCCCACCAGAGTGGTCTAGTGCCCGTCTCATCCGGCTTGTCGGGGTTGACGTCATCCCGTCCGAGTAGTAATTTCACCACCTGTTCGCGCCCTAACGCTGCCGCCCACCAGAGCGGCGTTCGACCGTCCTCATCTGGTTTGTCGGGGTTGACATCGTCCCGCCTAAGGAATAATTTCACGATTTCCTCGTCCCCGTTTGTAGCAGCCTGCGAGAGTGGTGTATAGCCAGACCAATCTGGCTTCTCAGGGTTGACGTCGTTCCGCCCAAGGAGTATTCTCACCACTCCCTCGTGCCCATCGCAAGTAGCTCGCATCAGCGGTGTTTGGCCGTCTTCACCGGCCTTGTTGGGATCGATGTCACTCCGCCCCAGCAACATTTTCACCACCGCCGCGTGCCCACCCCCAGCAGCCCACCCGAGAGGTGTATCACCCATAGTCTTTTTGGTTACCACAGCCTTCCACCTCTACCAAATCAGCCACAATCTCCATAATCCCAAAGATAATGCGTAGTGTAAACCATTGAACAGGGAAAGTCTACCAAAATCAGTACAGGAAGTATACAATTTCTGTGCTTGCGAGGGATTTTGACGGATATGCGGCTGTTACGGTCACTGGGGCAAGTAGTTTCGTACAATCTGAACCTTTTGCATGGATTCCCTAATATAGGAGAGGATATTCCACAAGAGGTGTGAGTCCGAGGCCAAAAGGGGGGCACGTTGGGGAACGAGAAAGTGTGCGCGTTGGAGATCGGGAGGGAGACTGCCGGTAGTTGAGAGAGCTTGAGGTAAACAGGTTTGTGAAATTGGCGAGTGAGCTAAACTAAAAAACTTGCGATGAGCGCGGAAGTACTCGCACTGTACTCGAGTGCTCGAGTAATGGTTGGTGGGGTGGATCAACCGGACAGTGGAGCCCACCTCTCAAGTTACGATACTTGAGTACAATCTCTAGACAAAGGGCTTAACCAGGCTTAGTCAGCGAAGGCTAAGCGAGACTTGGACTACACCCCTCCACCAAGAAACACTATCCCTTAAGCTGTTGAGACATTCAGTCCGGATTGAAATGTGTAACACTTACCCATTTAAGCCATCGTGATAGAAAAAACCTGACGATCTGAAAGTGGCGTAGTGCTCAGAATACCTCAAAATCTGTACTGTTCAGTGTGGCCATGATGGAAAAGAGCAATCCCGCTTAGATTGGCTCCCAACTACCTAAATGAGTTAGTGCTACACATTTCAATCTGGATTGAATGTCTCAACAGCTTAAGGGATGATATTATGATACTAGACAGAGGCAAAAACACACCAAAATCTCAGGCTTACGAGCCATCATATTTCCAGATATGATATCTTGAAACTCGGCTTTGGAAAAAATATAGCATGTCTGGAGTTTGTACAGAGCCCTGCGCACATGAACTAGGTATGGTGTGTTGCAATGTATCTTTCCCATCCAAAAACACGTGTCTTGGCAGGTACCTTGAGGGAAAGGACATTCCATCTCTCACTACTACTACTCTAGGAGAATTGAAGGGAAAAATCCCACACTTTCTTGTGTAAGTGCGATTATATCATACCAAATTATTTTGAACTTTTTCTAAGATGTTCCCACCTATGGTGGTTGGGTAATGATAACTTGAAAACCTGCAATTTTGGCCTCTGTTTGGTCAATGAACGACCACGGCATGGCTTCTGTTGATTTAGCTGTATTCAATAATTGTGCACGAGCGGAAATCTCTGGATTGATTCTTTCTAGCTACGGGGTACAACGAAGGCTATATATAAGGAAATAGGTGATTGCTAATGGACCACTGAACCTACAGCCCTAGAGGACAGATTACTATTTCCATGAGGACAGCTAACCAGTACCATGAGGACAGCTGGCTCGCACCATGTACAGTCCCATTCCAAAAGCTCTCGCACCCTGGCTGGTACCGTGACAAATTTCCATACCAGATGTATTATAGTCCTTCTTGTCGGGGTGCGAGAGCTTTTGGAACTAGGCTGTACTAACCTAATACCAAAGACTAATCTGTAACAAGACGCTGCATGACAACGACTGCTGTCACCGGTTTCAACAGCTTCCAGCGATATGTGGCGATCAGCCCACCAAAATGGGTTGACCGCCACAAGCTGTATTTCTTCTGCTCAGTTCCTTTTCTCTATACTTAAATCGAACGACAAACGTGCTATTTATTTTCCTATTAACTTTATATCTTCCTTCTTTTTCCATCGTGGTCTCCCCCAGCACCGGCTTTCTGCACTTGTCATATCCATCCATCATCAAAAAGGCTCTCGACTAGTCCCTCTCCCGATCCCCAAAACATGCCCTTTCTTGATCCCCGACCCGTCCTCCTTCCTGTCCTCCAGTGCACATCCTCTCTCGAATTTCTTCTCTATATTGCGGAATCCACACAAATACTATAGGGGCACTTCAGATTCTGCGAAATTGCTTACTCAGAAGTTTTCTGGCTTCTGCAATAAAGACATACTATCCACTAAAATCCCCTTGACAGCGCAGAAGCCGAGTGCTTACTGTATTGGTTTCAACAAACTCTCCCTATTCAACATCCTGCACTGTGCATCCATCTTTGGGATAGATTGTAGCCTGTTTGACAGAGGTGGGAGGCTGTGATATCAGCCAAAAAAAACAGCATGGGTAATACACCCCTTGCGTGGGCTTCCAGGAATGAGCATGAGGGGGTGGTGAAACCTCTGCTCGGGCGGGGCGACATTGGCCCCGACAAGGCAGGTGATGACTGTCAAACACCACTCTTGCCAGCTGCTAGCGGCGGGCACGAGGGAGTTGTGAAGATTCTGCTTGGGCGAGGCGACGTCGACCCCGACAAGACAGAGCGGTACTGCCAAACAGCGGCTTCTTGTTCTTCGGAGAATGGTCATGAGGGAGCGATGAAAATACTACGGGGCAGGGACGACATCAACCCCGACAACTCAGATCTGAGCGGCTAAACGCTACTATTGCTAGCTGCTCGCGGCGGGAATAAGAGAGTAGTGAATATGCTTCTCAGACGAGACGACATCAACCCCAACAAACCAGATGAGCAGGGCAATACAACCCTCGGACAGGACGATGTCAACACCGACACATCGGATGTGAACGGCCAAACCCCGCTCTATTATGCTGCTTTGTATGTGCGCGATGGAGTGGTGAAAATGCTGCTCGGGCGGAAAGACGTCAACCCCGACAAGCTAGATAAGCACGGCCGAACCCCACTCTCCTTCGCCGCTAGAAATGGCTACTCGTGGATGATCGCTCTACTGCAGCCTCCAACAGCTGGCCCTACACCGCGGACTAAGCCTAAGGCAATGCCCGCTTTACCGCCTTCGAATACCGAACCCGCAACCTATCCGCAGTTGTCGTAAGGAACACTTACACGAGTCAATTGTGGCTGCCACTGCCTCTCCCCCCTCCCTATCTTCTCTTGCATCAAACAGCACTCCTTGTGGGAATTGCTGTCTCACTTGCCTTTTTAGAGCGTACTACAGTAACTTAGCTTGATTCTTTTCTTTTCCCCGGTGGGGGCGCGCCATACTCAATCGGAATGCCCGCATCCATCATATGATAGGCCTCTAGCCATTTTCCTTTGTGCCCAAGTCAGCGTTTCTGAACTTGTATTTAAATTTAGAGTTGCGTTAGTGGAGGGCTGGTTCTACTGAATTGAGATAGGCCAGCGTGTCTTCGAATATCCATCGCACCCACATTCACTTTGTTTTCTGGACGCAAATCCTGTTTCACACTTATCGTTCCTTTATTTTTCTAAAATCCCTCCCCCCCGCTTCTTCCCTCAAAAGTGAGTGTTGTTTTGAGATGGAGAGAAGAAATATTCAAGTGTAAGAATTTCTAGCACTGGCGAAAAACGAAGTAGAAGTTAGACGTTAAGGCAACATGGTAGTTTGTTTCAACTGTTTCTATCGGTATGGTTTAACAAAGGCCATTTTCGACTGCCCTCGTAGTATGAGATTAAATGTAAGGTTAGAAGCTCTACACAACTTTTTAGTCTAGCTCATCAGTGGAAGTTAATGCGTTAGAGAATCCCTTAGCCGAAAAATTAACTCCCATTCTACAAGTATGGTTCCTGACGTCGATACGGCGCACGGAATAATTTGGAAAGGGGACGCCTTGGCGCTCAGTCGCCGATTCAAAAAGTGTTGAATTCTCCAAAAACCATATAGCTATAGTACCGGTATTTTTGATAGGCTCTGTGGCTTGAGAATTACTGGAAAATGTCTAAGCATAATTGAACATATGCACATACCTTTTTCATACCAACACTTCCCCAGTTCCAGATTATTTTGTGCACCGTATAGACATCCGGAACCATACTATTTAAATATCGTGAAACACGCCACGTGGCTAAGCCCTTCACCACCATCAGGGCAGATCACTAACAAGTGTTATTCCAGACGGCAGACAAGGTATATATTATAATATATTATAAGGGCAGAAGTCCAACATCAAAAATAGCTCCATGGCAGCCAACCCAACCCGGCAACCAAATGCTAAGGTAGATGTGATAAACGTGTTTATCGCTTATGCGGTGAACCACACTCCTGCTACCTGCAGTGGAAGTGATATCATAGCCTAGTTCATACTGTGAATATCACTTCCATTTTTTAAAACAATCTTCTAAGGGCCCTTTCGGCAAAAATGGGACCGTCCCTTTTGGCCAGCGTTTCTACTGTGAAAAAAACAAAAAGGCCTTCGCTCCATTTTGAACCGGAAGTAAAAGGGTAATTTGTATGAGTAACGGAACGGAGCTGTTGTATCCAAACAGGCCCTAATGAAGAAAACACATAGCAGGGGGTATTCTATCAAACCTGTTTTTCGCAGGGGCATTCTGTTAAATTTGATCCTATCATACCCAGGGACATCCTATCAAATAACCGTTAAGAAGAAAAGATTGAAAAAAGCACTCTCGAACTGCGGGACGCCCTAGTGATTAAGATAGTCACTGAACCTCAGTAACCAAAGTATCTCTTCAATAGTGTTGAAAGTGGAGCCAATGATTGGAGAGGAGGCTTTTACAGCACCATGTGGGGCTACACAGGTGCAAATAAAAGTATTGGGAGAACCTCAATCATGGTGGCATGATATTATCATAATAATATTATGTTAGGCTGGAGTATACTAATAAGGTCACGGTCAGGTTGGCAGCCCTAGGGGGGCCAGCTTCCAGTCACGTGTGATGGCCTGCCCACCAAATTTTTCTCTGCACTGACATCGAGAAACCAGCACACTTTCCTTTCCTATCGCCTTCTTTCCTCTCCATCGCGCTTTCCCTCACAGGGTAACCTTCTGCCCGCACTTTATCGATTCACCATTAAACAGTCTTTCGACCGGTCCCTCTCTCGATCGCCAGCACACCCTTTCTCAAATCCACCTCCAAAAATTGTGGAATCCGCAAAGAGGGACTTGCTAAATCCTGCGAAATTTCTTGCGCTGAGGTTGCTGGACGACTGAAATAACCGCATATCTACTAAGCTCCTCTTGGGAGCACAAGGGCAGAGTGTTTACAGTATTGATTTCGACAAGCCTCCCTTGTCCAATAGTCTACGCCGAGCATCTATCTTTGGTATTGATCAGAATATCTCGTTTGGTAGTGGGGGAAGGTTGTGATATCAAACAAAAAGATACCATGGGTGATGCACCTCTTGGGTGGGCTGCCGGTAATGGGCGCGAGGGAGTGGTGAGGCTGCTAATCGGCCGGGACGACATTGACCCCGACAAGGCAGGTGAGGACGACCAAACACCACTCTTGCGAGCTGCTCGCGGCGGGCACGAGGGAGTTGTGAAAATTCTTCTTGGGTGAGACGACGTCGACCCTGACAAGCCAGAATGGCACGGCCAAACAGCGTTTTCTTGTGCTTCGGAGAATGGGCATGAGGGGGTGATCAAAATACTATTGGGCAGGGACGACGTAAACCCTGACAAATTAGATCGGGCCGGCCAAACACCACTCTTGCTAGCTGCTCGCAATAGGCACAAGGGAATAGTGAAAATCTTTCTCAGACGAGACGACGTCAACCCCAACAAACTAGATGAGGACCTCGAATCACCTCTCTAGTGGGGTATTTGGAACGGGGACGAGGGGCTGGAGATAATGCTACTTGAACGGAACGACACCAACCCCAACAACACGGATGGGGGCGACCGAACACCGTTCTGGTGGGCTGCTCACTCTGGGTGCGAGGGAATTGTGAAAATATTGCTTGGGCGGGGTGACGTCAACCTCGACCAGCCAGATTATGGGGGCCGAACACCACTCAGTTGTGCTGCTAAAAATGGGCACGAGGGGGTGGTAGAAACATTACTCGGACGGGACGACATTAACCCCGGCAAGTCAAATAACGGCCAGCAAACACCACTCTGGTGGGCTTCTAGGAGTGGGCATGAGGGAGTGGTGAAAATACTACTCGAACGAGGCGACGTCAACTCCAGCACACTAGATAAGAACGGCCGAACGCCACTCTCGTGCGCCGTTAGAAATAACCACACACGAGTGATAGCCCTACCGCAGCCTCAAACAGCTGTCACCCACAGCACGGACTAAGCCCGAGGAGATTGCCCTCGCTGCCGCCTTCGAATACCTTACTCGCAGCCTATGCGCCACTTTCTCAAAGACTGGAACATTCCTATAAACGTGCTTGTCGCTACCACAGCCTCTCCCCCCTCGCCGCCCCCCCCTCCCTAAGTTATTTTGCATCTTAAAACGCTACCTTGGGGCAACTGCCGCCTTGCCCTCCCTCCTGGGTGATGCCTCCGATAGTAACCCAGCTCGATCCTTGTTTTCCCTCTTTGTTCTCTTAGTGGAATGAAATCATATACAATGGAAATGCGCATATCTATAACATACACGCCCAGCCCTCTCTCCAGAGTTTTCTTATGGAGTAAAGTCAGCATTTGTGGGCTTCTTTTTAGGACCTGGAGTCTGGCGTTGGCCGAGGGTTATTCCTAATACATTGGCATAAGCCAGGGTGGCTTGGAATTTTCATCGGCCTTACATTTTTCTCTGTTCCCCGGGCGTAAATCCTCTTTCGGATTTATTGTTCCTGTATTTTCTCTAAAACCACCTCTCCCCCCCGCCCCCTCCCCCTCTGAAGTGTAAAATTGACGGCTGTCCAGATAACAATAGAGAAAAAATAAAATAAAGTGCAAGTGTTCTTGACACTGATGAAAAGCAACGTATAATAGAAACTAGCCGTTAACTAAGGTATGATAGCGATTGACTTCTACGGCTTATATATAGTCACAGTTTAATAACGACCATGCTTATTTGCCACTGTCCTCCTAGTATGAGATTAAAGGTAAGGTTGCTTAGTCGCCCTAGGTGCAGATGCCCATGGATTAAAACTTCAAAGAGAGCATAGATACGATAGCCCGATAGCAGAGGATCTTTAGTTCATGCTTCCTAAAAAGGGACGCAATAGGATACCCGCGTTTTGAGCAGTGAAGAAGGTTGTGATGTTGCAATATATTGCACGGGATATTGGGCTGGATTTTGCAACCTCACAAATTTCCTTACTCACCCACTATTGGGACTCCAATTGATATCTCCCAGAATAAGCAGGAGGGAATCTGTGATTTAACTACCCAATTGGGCTTCCCCAGAAAGTTAGCCGACTTTAGAAATCAGGAAATACGCTACCCTTCAAAAGAAAGGGACTCACTATTATAGTAGAGTGACAGGCAGGGCCTAAATTATCTGTAATCGCAGCAAGCCAACGATAGTGGAGCAACCCATCATGGGGTATGAGACTAGGGTATGTTGATGGGATCGTGGCTTGGGCTGGCGCCCCGAGAAGACTGGTTTCTAGCGATCAAACCGTATTTATTCTAGTTTGGTTTTTTTCTCTATACTTACATCAAACAACGAACACACACTTCAGTCTCCCGTCACCTTCCTTCCTCCTCCATCATCGTGGTTTCATCACCAAGAGGCTTTCTGCCTGTGTCTTACCGTCCTCAATCAAATGGCCCCCCGTACAGTCCCCCTCCCGATCTCTAACGGGCACCCATTCTCGATATCCATCGCTTCCCTCCCTGCCTCTAGCGTTCACATTTCTAAATCTCTTCTCCACATTACAGAATCAACACAAAATTTTTTTGAACGAAATGGTTTGGTGCACAGCGGATTCGATCACTGATAGTGGGAGAACCAAAGACTTTTATTGGTACGAACAAGTAGGGTGACAAGAAAACAAATCTGATAAAGAATAAAGAAATGAGAGACTAATACTCGGTGTACAGAAGATAGAACGAAGAGAAAAACGAATGTCTCATGGATGATCAAAACAACAAACAAAGGGAAAACAGGAGTCTTTTTATCCTCCTCAAAGCACAAGTTCCCTTTCAGACGTACGACCTGCGTATGCCGATTCTTGCCTCGCATTTCCTCCACAACTCATCTTTGCCGAATCTCCTCCGACTCATAACTGAGGTGAAATCTAGTTTACCGAGGGTCAGGGAAGGTGCTTTGCTGTCGGTGTTAGGATAGACAGAGGGATGTTGTGTTTGGTCGATATCACAGGTGTTGTGTGGGTGGAGGTAACAATAGTGTGTTTGGAGTTGTCGGACCTTTCATCAAAGGTGTTTCGTGGTTGTTGATCCGTGATGAACTAGGTAAGCAGGGTTGTGCGTGATCTGTATGAAGCTAATCGTGGTGCAGTAGTTATCAAACAATGGTAGTCTGGAACTAGTGCGTTCTAGTAACCTTTTGATAGGCGCTCGTCCTCATAGTAGTAGTTTTCCATTGATGAATCTGAATGTGGTGAGCAGCAAAATTCCAACAAAAAGGACCTTTCATATTGCGCCAAATTGCTTGCGCTGTTGTTGTTTGTCGACTACCACAACAGCACATCCACCAAAACTCTCTTGAAAGCATCGAAGCCGAGTATCTACTGTATCGATCTTGATAAGCCTCCCTTGTTCAATAGTTTATACCGTGCATCCACTTTTGGAATTGGTCAGACTATAGCTTATTTGGTAAAGGTAGAAAGTTGTGGTAGTGTCACTGGTCATAAGTCTTGGTGTTGTAGAATACTAAGGCACGTCTGTGCGCCCAACGGGTGTTTAGCGGATAATGGTATTACAGTGGTAGAAAGAGAGAAGTATTGATCATGAAATATTATTTTAGTATGATAGTATACAATGCCTGGGCCATCACCTTCCCGCAGAACGCCAATAACTAGCTGGCCGATATATCCCCCGAAGCGATCTCCAAGGAACTCGCCGTGAACACTGTTCCCTTTGCGTAGCGGCACAGGCAGCGGTGGAGGGATGGGAGGGGTTGGGGAGGGACGACGGTGCGCCGAGGGCACTGATCTACACGGGGAATCCGCTGCCGTGGATCAACGTGCCAACGTTTGTGAGTTTGGCCATGGGACAGAGCGCGAGTGCTACGCTAGTGGAGAGTCTTGCTGCCACGTATACTCGTAATGTCCTGACGTTTGTGAACACAACTGCTATTGCATACCGCCAAAATTCAGCTTTTTTGCCCTGATCTTGGCATCATGCAATAGCAGTTGTGTTCACAAACGTCAGGACATTACGAGTAGTGCGGGTGGGAAGAGGTTATATTTTACCATGCAGGTGGAGGAGAAGACGGGGGGGATATATAATGGAATTGATGGACTGATTGTCGCATAGGTGTATTGGGACTTGATTTAGAGGAAGGAGCGAGGGGGGTGGAAAATTTCGCTTGACAAGAAGCTGAGGTTGTGGGAGAGTTAGAGGGTGGATGTGAACTTATGGGAGGGATTTGGGGGCTCGGGTTCCCTTTTTTGGGAGGATAGTTTCTGTTAAAGTTTTCTCGTAGGTTCCATATCTACGACACAAACTACAACAAGGAACGTTTGACTTAGGAGAAGCTTGGTTTCGAGAGTGTGGGAGAAGATAGGAGTTGAAGTTGTAGTGCGTTTGGGTAAACGGTTAAGTGCAGCGGAGATGTTTAGGATGATGCAGGAACTTGCGCTAGAGGTACTAAAGGTTTGGAACTAAGTGATGGAACGTACAAGTGTCACACTACAAGGTTAGCGAAACAGATAAAAGTAGCAAGAACGTTTGGGAATGGAGGAACTCTGTAAGTAAACGAGACAGAGGTAAGGGATTAAGGGATGTCATGTTTTGGAGGAAGTTTATATGAAAGGAAGGAGACGGTGATCGAATGAGTGTGGAGAACTTGGACGAAGTTGAAGGAATGTTTTTCTGTGCAGTCAACTTTGTATATATAGGACACCGCTGGCGATATCGAAAGAATAAGGACCAATACACACTCTACCGATCATAGCCTATATTTGAGAGTTTCTCTGGAATGAGCTATTCCAAGCAACCTTAGATCAGTGTTCCCAACCTTCCGGGGGCCAGGCGGGGCCCCGCGGGGGGACCGCCGAGAGCCCCGGACGGGACGGGACGGCTATCTGTAGCCCGTCGGGAGCGGCCTACGTGCAGGACGGCCGTCTTTGGGAAGGATGGCGGGCCCTACAGGGTGAGACATTTTAGTTGAGTGCAGGGGGGTGGACGGCAGGGGACTGTTCGTATATGATTTCTTGCTCCTCCCAAATATGGGTTCTTTCTCTTCTCGAATGCTTCTTTCAGCTCTCTATGTCTTTCATGCTCGTTACTGGTTGAAGCCTAATGTGCCTTCTTTCATTGGTCCTTTTGTTCCTCAGGTTATTTCTTTGATAGTCTTTGTTTTTCCTTGTAGAGGGATCACAGTGGTAATGGCTGGACTCAACCACTGTACTATATAGCTGAGCTATCTCTTTCTTATTATTCAATTGATGAGCGTTGTCACAATAAGAGATCTCGACTACTTCAATTATCACTTCTTCATCCAAAGTACCGATCGCATATTGTAACAGGGACTGTTGGAATATGGTTTCTTTCTCCTCTCAAATGCTTCCTCTAACGTTAAGTCTTTTCAATTGTTCCCAAGTCTTGTCCGGGTTTGGCCTTCTTTATACTCTCTTTATTCCTTTTGTTCTTATATGCTTTCTTTGAATGCCTTTGTTCTTTGTTGCGGAAGTTTGGTGGAAGCAGAAGCATGGTAAAGCGGAACCAAGCCACTTTACTATATAGCTTGTCTGTATCTTTCCTATCATTCTAGTAGTCATTAGTGGTAATCTATGCTCTTGATTGTCGGCTATCATTACTTCTCAGTTGAAACGATTGCGCATTGCTACAGGGACGGCCGGCGACTGCAAGAGTGATGTCTCATGATGTGAAAAGAATTCGCTTGGAGGTGTATGATTTCAGCTTGACTAGTACAGGAGGTCCAAGCTCTGGGACTATAGTTCCCTATAGTCAGTCCGGTCCTCACATTCCCGGGAGTAGTCCGTCCTGCACCCCCAAAAAGATGGACTATAAAGCCGTAGCCCGTCCCATCCTCCCCCGAAGACGGACGGACTGGACGGTTGGGAACACTACATTAGATCCAAGTGACGAGCTGATAGATATGGGCGGTAATGCGTGATGACCCACAATGAATATTCACCCAACTCTATTTACCAGTTCTGACACCCACACTATATGTTAGATAGGAAAATATCAAAAAAAAGAAAACTCATAATACATTTTAACAACCGACAGCAAGCGCCCCCATTAGCACCTTTGCCGAAAGCTATTACCAAGTTTTAGACCGTGATCCTAAAGTCCGTCAGTGCACTATTCAATACTCCCAGGGATTCAACTGAAAATCCACCATCTCCCCATCCAGGTTTCAGTGATATTCTTCGCCTCGTCCACGAGACCCCACTCCAAGAACAATTGGACAGTTCCCCTAACAGCAGACTCTAGCGCCGAAGCAATCCAACCATGGGTATATGAGGTGTGTTCCCCAACGAAGATGATCTAGTAAAATCAACACCTGTAGTAAAAAAAAGGAGAATGTGTTGGAGGCACGTGAACGTACATTATTCTCTACATGGAAGTAGGAGGGAATATACAACTTATGCTGTCCAACATACGGTGAAGCCAACGAGCCGGCTTCAAACCCATCGAGACCCCAGCATTTGCGTTCTGCCCTAATGAAAGTCAGCACATAGTAGTGGTGCACATCTAATCAAATGATAGAACCTACCTCATATATTGCTCTCTTACAACAGGGCCATGAATCTCCTCCATAGCTTCCAACACGTGCTCGATATGCTCATCGTCTGTCCAGCTCACAGACCGATCCGAGTCACTATTGAAGTTGTATGAAGCCAGAAGCACTCCCGGGCCGGTACCGTTCAGGTTATATGATGGATAGCAGTATATTTGGATGAGCGGAAGATCGGTAGTCGTACAACCACCAAGGATAGGTGGGTTCAGGTGTTCCCAGAATCGTGTTCTGAACTGTATTGCTACCTTGCATGCATTAGAGTAGCCCAACCTATTGATAGCTCTTCTGAGGACACTGCTAAAGGCTGCTGATAGTTAGCAACAGTACTATAACAGTTCAAGAGGAGGTATCAAACCCGGAAGCCTTAATTTCCTGGCTATCGAGAATGGAGTGGCAACTAGGGCATAATCATATTCCGCAGTCAAGTGATCTCTATCACGGTAGTTATTTTTCCAGGAGAATGTAACCTTGTTTGCTGATTTCGAATAGTTAACTCTATTGACTCTTCGACCAAATTTGACCCTATCTTTTACAGTAGGCGCAAAGGCAAGTGGAAGACGATCAAGGCCTAGACATAGAAGACTAGTCAGAATCTTCAGAATCGTTTCCCGGGGATATCCAAATTATTTTTTTACCGTGATCAATGGTGACCCAATCAGTAGCAGAGAAATCAACATTATCCTCACTAACACCAGCGTTAGTCTGACCTGCATTACCATAGAGATATTTGCTTACTAATCCCACCAGAACGAATGGCCAATAGATTCTGGAAAGGCAAGAGACAAGTCCGTGATATTAAGTGATGCTCTTATGATGAGTCAGTAACCATTTCAAATCTTGTTTTGAGATAAAATAGTCCAGAAAAAGACACACCCAATGATAGTATGAATGTACTCAAACTCTGAAAAGTCATCCCACCCTTCATCTAGATGCGCAGGGAAATCAGTCCTACACTCTTAGTCTAGAGAAGTGGGCTATCATACCAATAGTCTTCTTATGAGCCTTATAAACATTATTGGCCAACTCAACAACTCTCTCCTTCTTCATATACAAGTCGGACAACTGATCCTGGACTTCCTCATAACTAGGATCAGTTATGGCGGCAGGTCTGAGTGAAGGATCTGCCGCTGCTTCTGCTGCGGTAGGCACCGATCCATCGGGCTTCCTGATACCCTGGAAGTAGGAACGGGTATTTGGGTTTGTCTGAATCCAGTTGATGAACTTTATAACGAGGTCCGTATCGTTCTTGTTCTTGTTGTTGAGGTAATTGGCTAATTGGAAAACGATGTGGTGATCACGGATGGTTAGGGTTTCGTTTGTTCCGGCGTATTTGATTGAGCGAGGGACTGTAGGGAGGTTAGCGGTAAGCCGGGTAGATTGTGGGGATATCGGAGTCCTTACATCGCATTGGCCCCATCTCTAAATTGTCAGAAATTATATAACCAAAATCCATCACACGTGGATATCTCACCTTGGTACTGATAATCATTAGTGGTTGGGCCTCCGGTGAAGTATTCAGTGTGCACACGGCTGGATAAAGTCAGCGGCATGGATCCCAGGAAATAAAAAAAGATTGGTTCAGTATGCCCGGCACATACCCTCCAAGTCTCTGTGATGCCTCTGTAATCTCCCAATTATGAAACCCTTGGGAATCCAATAGTAACTGCTAACGTTAGTAAGTGATGTATGACCGCGAAAGAGTCCAACTTACACCAGTCATAAGTCCTGACATTCCAGCGCCGAGAATACCAATCTCTACAAACCTCCATATCAGCATATCGTTCAAAAGGGGAACCAATGCTGCATTGTCATAACCAATATTCATGCACAGTGACCCACTCTTCTTCTTCAACTCCTCTATAACAATCGGTGGAACCTCCTTATCCTGCAGCAACTTAACCCCGTCGAACCATGGCCCACTAGTGTCAATCCCACTACTATTATCCATGTTAATGGGGTTAATCTCCCTCTTCGCAAGATTCCTCTTCTTAAGCCCCGCCTGTACCTCCAACGGAAGGCTCCGCCCGTACAAGCTTCCGTCATTCAATCCCCATGCGGATATACAGCCACCAGGAGGGGCATCCTCGGGAACTCTCCACAGCAGTCGATCAGGAATAATATCGCCAGGGGGCGTGCTCGAAACGAAGTGATGGGAGTCTTGAGAAGAAAAGGCAGAACAGGATCCGTAGGTGTATGCTACCCCATCTTTCAAAGGACCTGTACCAATTAGGTGAATATTAGAAAGTCCCGTATCGATCGCAGTGCGGACTTCCAACCCAATTGGATGAGCGGGCGAACCAGGGGTGGGCGAACCGGTAATCGAAGTAGCTACAGATTGCAGAATCGAGAGAAAGGCTGATTTGGCCATTTTCCTGAAGTGGTCAGGTCCCCTGGTACCGTAAGAACTCAAATAGAAGAGAAATGTGCTGGGACGTTGGAATTTCCCTTCTCAGCTACGCGAGGGGAAACGCCACAAACTCAGCCCCCAGTTGGGACAAAACAAAAGGAATATACGGGGCACCTTTCTAGGAGAGGCAACTCCAACGTCCTAGCACATGTCTCTTCTATTTGAATTTGTATGGTATTGTGAGCAGTGGGATACTGAGCACAGAATGGAATTGGGGGCTGGCCGGGAAGGGTCCTTATATATTTGCGCCCAGAACCGTTTGTTTAGCCTTCTTCATGATCTAGCAAGAGTGGTTTATAAACTGGAACTCCAATCAAAGGGTCCACGGCGGGCATTCCAGGAAAGGGGAATCCCAATCCTTACTACAGAAGTACCACAACGGATGTAGGCTATGCAGTTCCGTGTGCTGGAGCAGGAGGGACAGGGCTATCCTAAAAAGTGAAAACTTGATGGAGTACCCTGCTAACGTGCTCGTCGTAAAAACAAAATACCCGGGCAACAGTATCTACTCGAGTACTCTGCGGAACGGAAAAAAACTGTCACTCTCAAGAATTCTCAACTAGAAGGGAAAACCACACAAGCCACGACCAATTCAAGTTCACTAAACTACTTCCGCAAAACCAATCCGGGGAACCGCGCAAGAGAGAGAAAAATCCCACTGCAAGAAGGCCCAACCTTACAGGTTGTCCGACTAACCGGGTACAAGACCAATTTTTCCTTCCTTAATCCACAGTCCAACAGTTCTTCTGTTGTGCTGTGTTCCCTTCGTCGCGATCCTCGTTGTCGTCGTGGTGGTAAGGGAAGCGTGAGAGAAGTGAAAGAACCTAACTTACATAGCGCCCCTGTCTTCCAAGACTAGGCAACAGCCACCCCAGCAGAAACGTGACCTCTCCCCAAGCCAAGACCATGACCAGCTATCTATTTAGTCTATTATTCGCAGATAAGCAAAAAAACCGCAAGTTAAAAGAGGCAAATTTCAACCTTACCAGTCGGGGTGATCAAAAACCGGAATGGGGGCGATCCCTGCTCCGATAACTTAGCAGCCAAAACTCACGAAAACCTGGAAAGTAGCAACAAGGATTTGTTCTTGATAAACCAGTATGATAAAAAAGCAAAAATAGGCCTATGATGGGCTGGTAATAAGATAATATGATGTTCCCTTCTCGAGTATCAGAAGTCCGATCCTGGGGTAGTATCATACTAGCACATAATAATTATTATTATGATAATATCATACTATCCGACCTCAATTGCCTCTTAGGACAGCAAACCAGGCCACTATCTCGTCAGTGTACCCTAGCCAAGATGGAATTACCCCATAGCCTTTAGCCTGCCACGAATTCAGTAAATTTAAGCTTGTTGTGGCAATTGTCGAAAGAGTTGAACCAAAATCTCGGCCCGAGACCGGAGGTATTGGTTAAGGAATAAAATGGATTTTCCAAACTTTGGAACCCTCCTTTCCAACCACAGCAAATCCTTGTCAACAGGCGATCAATGTCCCTACCGTACTTGTTGGAATCCGTAAACGTTATAAATTACTCTTTTCATATGAAATATTCTTGTCTTTCTTTTCTCTCCTCAAGCAATTTTACTACTAAGCCCCTAAATCTATAATTACTTGGGCCTCCTTGAGCCACTTCACGTCGCTCTATAGAAGGCCCGAGTCAACTGCGTTGCCCAATAGGTGCGCTCCCCGATATCTAAGCTCCCTCAGCGCTTCTATTACTATAAAGCTCTATTATACTACTAGGATTGTCATACCGTCAAAATCAGGGTCTTAGTGCCTTGCTCGGGGCACCTCCTAGGTTGGTGATACCTGACCTAAGCATGTGCAAAATTAAATTATAAAAAAAAAACGTAGCTGGAAAAGGTGGCTTGGAGAGGATGGGATATCCCAACTCACTGGTAGGTCGATATTCAGTAGCATCGGGTCTCTTCAATAGCTCTTAGCAGATTCAGGTGAATTACCTGACATACTAGCAAAGCCGGCTATGCACCCTGTCCTATATGCAAGTAGGGATATCGAGAATTTTGTTCGAAGTTGTGGCTGGTTCGAGAAGTTACCAGAGAATCTTAAATCGGTCGGGTATGTGGTGTATTGTTCAATTTCTTTAGTGGTTTATAGAGAAGATTTTGCTAATATGTCCTTGCTTTGTTATCACGGATGTGTGCTTGGGATTATAGACATAAGGGAAGATCGAGAGATGGGTGTGGTGGTCCGTGGAAGGGTTAGGAAGAGATAATTATGTTTTACTTGGACAGCTGTTTTTACCGCTAGTCTAGCCCTAGAGGAATGCAAATAAACCCGCGGAAGCTACCCCTCCGATCTCTCCTACCAAGTGTCTAAGTTTTGAGGTAATACCATCACTGCAACGCCTGTTCTCTCTACTCTAGCACATTTAAGCGAGTCACCTATGAGCAGAGAAGCATGGATTACTACAACAGCTGTTGCACCCCATCCAGCAACCCTGGTGGCATATCGAGGAGACCCAGGTGAGTATGGGGGAGCTGGAGGAATTACCCGAGCGTAGGTTGAGTACTGCTCTCTGGAATCGCCGGCCTTGTCCGCGGTCAGCTGGTAGGACAGTAGGTGTGGGGCCCTGTAGCATGGCGAGTTTTAGGATTTTATACAAAGGTTAATTTCTCAGCAAAAGGATTCCTTAATGTATTAAGTTCCCTTGAGAGGCAAGACTAAAAAGTAACGAACAGGCTTCTAACCTTATCACTAGCTCCGGGCCGGGGGGGAACTGGCGGGTGGGGGTGGTAGTCGTTAAACCATGTCTATACGGGTATGGGAAACTAATCACCATCATACCTCGATTGACAGCCACCTTCTGCGTCGCCCCTCACCGGATGTCGGAAATACTTGCATTTTTAGATCTTTTTCTCCCTACATCTAAAAAGCCCTCACATTTAGGCCTCAGAGGAGAAGAAAAGAGAGAAAGAGGAATTCTGGAAAAGGTGAATGAACAATAAAGGGGAAAAGAGGATATACAGCCAAGAAACAACAGCAAATGAAGATAGCATGATGGAAATTTCAAGCAACGCTGGCTTAGCTTAATATAGTAGAAATAGGCCTCAACTAACCCTAGGCTCAAGGCTTTAAAAAGGAGCTCACAAAGGCTGCCTTAACACCGCGGGAAAAATCTAGACAAGAAGCTAGGACAGTATGTGATAGAGGTGAGCATTGTCATAGCGTACTATTTCCTTCCACCGAGAACAAAAAAAAATCGAGCTGGATCACAATGGAAGGTATGCTCAGGAAGAAAACGCAGGACGGAGGTTCTGACAAGGTAGTGGTTTAAGAGGCAGGAGAAGATGGGTGGTGTTGAGAGGGGAGTGGCAGCTGTAGCGACAAACGTTTATGGAAGTGTTGCAGTCCTTGCGAAAATGGTGTATAGGTTGCCGGCACGGTAATTTGAAGTCCGTAACGGCGACGATGTCTCGTCGGGCTTACTCTATGCTGTGGGTGGCAGCCGTTTGAAGCTGCAGTAGAGCTATCACTGGTCTGTAGTTAGTTCTAACGGCATACGAGAGTGCTGTTCGGCCCTTATTATCTGGCTTGTCGGGGTTGACATCATCCCGTCCGAGGAAAATTTTCACAACCCCCTCGTGCGCGTTTTCAGCGGCACAGCTGAGCGGTGTTTGGCACCTATCATCCGGCCTGTCGGGGTTGACGCTGTCCCGCCTGAGTAGTATTTTCACCACTCCCTGGTTCCCATGGCAAGCAGCCCACCAGAGTGGTGTTCGGCCAGCGTTGTCTGGCTTATCAATGGCGACTTCGTCTCGCCCAAGTAGTATTTCTACGACTCCCTCGTGCCCATTTTTAGCGGCCCAACCGAGCGGCGTTCGGCCCCCATTATCTGGCTTGTCGGAGTTGACGTCGTCCCTTCTGAGTAGTACTCTTACCACGTCCTGGTGCCCATTTTTAGCAGCACGATGGAGTGACGTCTGGCCGCTCACATCTGGTGTGTCGGGGTTGACATCGTCCCGCCCGAGTAGCATTTTCACCACTCCCTGGTGCCCATAGTGAGCTGCTATAGAGAGTGGTGTTTGGCCGTACATATTTGACCTGTTGGGGTTAATGTCGTCTCGCCCAAGTAGCATTTTCACCACTGTCACGTCCCCATTCCTAGCGCCATACCCGAGAGGTGTTTCGATGTTCCCATCCCGCTTGTTGGGGTTGATGTCTTCTAACTCGAGTAGCATCCTCACCACCGCCACTTGCCCCCGGTAAGTAGCTCTAGACAGTGGTGTTTGGCCGCTCAGGTCTCGCTCGTTGGGGTTGATGTCGCCTCGCCCGAGTAGCATTCCTACCACTTCCTCATGCCTATTGAGAATAGCCAGTAAGAGTGGTGTTTGGCCATCCACATCTGACTTGTTGGGGTTGATGTCGTCTCGTCCGAGTAGTATTTTCACTACTCCCTCGTGCCCATTCCCGGAAGCACAATAAAGTGCCGTTCGGCCGTACCTATCAGATTTGTTGGGGTTGACGTCTCCCCGTCCTAGAAGCATTTTCACAACTCCTTCGTGCCCATAGCAAGCAGCTAGTACCAGTGGTGTTCGGTCATCATCACCTTCCTTGTCGGGATCGGGGTCGATGTCGTCTCGTCCGAGTAACATTTTCACTACTCCCTCGTTCCCATTCCCGGAAGCACAACAAAGTGCTGTTTGGCCGTTCTTATCAGATTTGTTGGGGTTGACGTCTCCCCGTCCTAGAAGCATTTTCACAACTCCTTCGTGCCCATAGCAAGCAGCTAGTACCAGTGGTGTTCGGTCATCATCACCTCCCTTGTCGGGATCGGGGTCGATGTCGTCTCGTCCGAGTAGTATTTTCACTACTCCCTCGTTCCCATTCCCGGAAGCACAATAAAGTGCTGTTCGGCCGTACCTATCAGATTTGTTGGGGTTGACGTCTCCCCGTCCTAGAAGCATTTTCACGACCCCTTCGTGCCCATAGCAAGCAGCCAGTACCAGTGGCGTTTGGTCATTATCACCTTCCTTGTCGGGGTCAATGTCGTCTCGTCCTAGTAGTGTTTCTACTACTCTCTCGTGCCCGTTCCTAGCAGCCCACGCAAGAGGTGTATTACCCATGCTGTCTTTTTGGTTGAGATCCCAACCTTCCACCTGTACCGGACAGACTACAATCCGATCAATCCCAAAGGATGCACGGTATAGACTATAGAACGGGGGAAGCTGGGGGAAGAAAATACGGTAAACACTCGGTTTCTGTGCTTTTAAGAGGATTTTAGAGGATGCGCGGTGATTGCAGTCGTCAAAAAACCTCAGCGTAAGAAATTTCGCAGGATCTAAAATATTCCTATTTGTGGATTCCCCAATGTAGAGGAGAGAATCCGAGAGTGGGTAGGCGCTAGGGGGTCGGGAGGAGGGGGGTTTGGAGACCAAGAAAGGGTGCGTGTTGGAGATCTGGAGAGGGGTTAGTCGAGAGACTGTTTAGCGGTGAATCAATAAGGCAGGAGTAGAAAGTTGGCGGTGGGGGAAACCAAGATGGAAGAGGAAAGGCGATTGGAAAACAAAGAGTGTGCTCGTTGCTCGATGCTCGATGTAAGTCTAGAGGAGAGTGAAAGTGGAGTAGATGCAGCTTGCGGTGGGCAACGCAGTTTGGAGCGTCATCGCAGATGGCCAGGGGCCATTCCGCTCAGGGTACCAAACCTAGCAATGATCTCGTCAGTATACCCTAACCTACTATATTAGGATAGGGCTACTCCCTCACTATTAACCTTCCACGGCTTTATATAATTTAACCTGGCTTCTCTAATTGTCTAATGTGCTATACTAAAATAGCTGGATGAGCTTGCATGTGCTGTTGGGAGGATATAATGTTTTATCCAAACTATATAACCTCCATTATCCACGACAACAAATCCTTGTCAATAAGCGAGCAATGTCCCTACTTGTTGGAAATATCCACACTGGTACGCACCAGTGGGTACTAGTGGAATTCGTAAAGGGTGGAAATTATTCTTTTCATACAAAATTTCCTTCCTTCTTGCCTTCCTTTTCTTTTCTTCAGGAATCTTACTAAACTCCTGAATTTAAAATTACCCGCATCTTCTGGGGCCACTTCCCGTCATTCCATAAAATTCTCCGGTCAACATTATTGAAGTCATACTATGGCTGTTGGGGCTTTGTGACCGGATCTCAATTACTTGGGTGTGTCGCAGTTCAGAGGGCTGCAGAGTGAGTGCAGACGCCACATTCTGGATTCCTGATCTGCATCAAAGTACCCACACCGAGCCTCATGTTTCTTCCCACCTTTCCCCTTTATCCCACCCTTCGTTTCACAGTAGCTGTAGGCATTCCCCAGTCCCAGGCCATTAGTCATTAGAGAGTTTTGGTGGACCCAACCAGAGGAAATTTCTGGCTCAAAATTTGGCTTGAGCTAATGCTTAGATAGTGGGTTATAACCGATAGGGGGGCTAGAGATCTTGATATTATATGTAGATCGTTAGAGATGTCGAAGTATCCATTGTCTATTAGAGATTGCCAACTAATGGCGATGATAGTCGGTGTCATAAGAGACAACTTCTAATATGTACTATACGTCGTATCTAAATGTTCTGCCTCAAAATAATATCTAATCTGATCTGTTCAAAAATAAAAAATAAAAATAAATAAATACCACAATGCTTACTTGGTTTCTGGGAGCGAAGCCCCCGCCCGGCAGAAACGAGACATCCCTAGAAAGCCGGGCGGAATGCAAGCAAGAAAGAAAGTAAAGTAAAGAAAAGAAAAGAAAAGAAACCTCCACAAAACACTAGAATGCGCAGAAGACTATAGTGAGATGGCGCACATGGGAGCAAGTAGGGAGGCTCGAGGTCTTGAGTGGGCCTTTGCTAGCCATATCGTACCAGAGTAACAAGCGCACAAAGCACTGCTTCTGTTTTAAACCACCGAGAATCTCTCGTTAAACACCAAAGGAGTAAGAAACACCTCAGTTGAAATCTACCGGAGACCCGGGAAGAGACACACTGCCCACCCATTAAAATCCCAAAACTGGGCTTCCAGTAGGATAAACATTACCGTATTAACTCGAAAAATTGAGTATCTCCAGGCAGGGTTCCAATCTCTGTGCCATGACGAAGGCCTCTAATCAGTCCTAGTAGTGAACAAAAAAGGAATCTTCCTATTCCTTTTTTATCCACTACTAGGCTTGATTAAGGGTGGGCAGTCTTGGTGAGGAGAATAGAACCCTGCCCGGGGATACTCAATTTTTCGGGTTGATACGGTAGTTCCCATGTTGACATTTCATGAAATACCTAGCTGGCGCAGTGGTTAATACTCCTGTCGCAATTAGCGGGAGCCCAGGAGTTCAACCCATGCTGACAATCAGTTATTATTGAACGATCCGTCATGTAGGGCGGGAGAATCAGAAAAATCCTGCACTATGGGGACTGGGAGATTGAAGAACTTAGCCCTCATTGATAGGGCTGTGGGGTTTATCAATCCTGCTACGAGGAGGTAGAATCCGGCTCTAGACCTTAAAGGTTGGCGATCGGCGGGTAGCAGAAGCGAATGGGAGGGTTGACAAAGAAGAAATATGAAAAAATATAAAGGAAATAAAATATAAAAATATAAATATATAAATATATATATAAGATAAAAATTTAATAAATAAATAAAAATAATTGCTTCTTTTATCATACCTTGGGAAGGTAGTTGTTGCCCCTCTCTCTATCTATTGCCCTGTATACATAGCCTTTTTTTCTTAGCAAAGCGAGGTAGTATGATACTCTATATTTATCACCTATACATCGATTCATACCCTAGTGCACTCCCGCACATCCGCACATCCGCGCTACCATGCTCCCCCATATGTGTAACTTACTCCCCAACCTCTGAGCTCCGTCAATATTTCCCAAACTACAACATTCTACCACTGATTATTCTATGGAAGGAAAATTCTTCTTGCCTAGCTCGGAACACCAGACGGGTGACCTAGGGATAGGTAGAACGCAATAAGAAAAATGTATGATAGTAGGAAATTTGAGACTCCAGGAGGATAAGATATCCCAACGCTCTTGCAAGTCGCGTCGCACTGCAACCCCTTTCAATCATTCTTATCATCTTTAGGTATCTTGCTTAATACCCAAGCAAAACTAGCTATTCGCCTTGGAGTTATATGCAGGTACCCTAAGTCCTCCAATAATCGAATCCCGCACTCAAATATCGAAAATTCTGTTAGATTGGGGGAAAGCCATTGCGGGAACTGGCAGCCTCGGCCCCAGACTGAAGATAAAAAAAGAAATATAGTGCCTGAGCTTACCGGGAAAGGCAACCGGAACGCCCTAGCTCGATCCTCGGGTATTCCGGTTCCCGGCAGGGGGTATCGAGCATTTTATGCAAGGTTGTGTCCGGCTCAGGGCAGTGTTCCCAGCCGCCCGGGGGTCAAGCGGGGCCCTACGGGGGGGGGGCTGTCAAAAGCCTTATACATGACGGGATGCCTATCTATAGTATGTCCAGGGCGGTCAAAGTGCAGGACAGCAGTTCTTGGGCCGGACGGCAAGCCCTACAGGCTGAGGCAGGGGTATTCAGGGACATCAGGGGACGGTGGGGGACAGTGGGAGTCTGCCAGAGATTGTGTGGGAAGGCTGGGGACTGTGAAATTGCGTAGGTTTTAGCAGCGGAATTGTTGATTGATTGACCTATCTCAATAGACAATGACAGACACAACTCTCATATAGCCACCCTTCCCGCACATAGACATTGTACGCAACCAAGTGACAAGGAAGACAGTTCTAGGCTAGCGCATGAGAACAAAGAAAAACTAAAACAACAAAGGAAACAATAAAGTAGCATAACGCAACAGGGACTGTTCGTATATGGTTTTCTGCTCCTCTCAAATATGGTTCCTTTCTCCTCTCAAATGTTTCTTTCAGCCCTTTATCTTTTCATACTCGTTACCGGTTGACTTGAAAGCCTATTGTGTGTTCTTTCATTGTTCCTTTTGTTCCTCTCAGGATACTTCTTTGGCAGTCTTTGTTTTTCCTTATTATGGGAACACGGTGGTAATGGCTGAACTCAATTGCTGTATTATATAGCTGAGCTATGGCTTTCTTATTATTGAAGGAACGAGCGTTGTTACGATAAGAGATCTTCACCACTTTCTGTTATCACTTCTTCGTCCGAGTTCCGTGCATAGATTCCGATCGCATATTACAACAGGGACGATAGGGGACGGCACGAGTGATGTCTCATGATTTATAACGATTCGTTCGGAAGTGCATGATTTCGGTTTGGGCTGGTACCATAAGTCCAAGCTATAGGACAATAGCCCCCTGATGTCCGTCTGGCCCTCACCTTCCTGGGAGTAGCCCATCCTAGCGCCCCCAAAAAGACGGACCATGAGCCGTAGTGTGTCCCGTCCTACCCCAATGACGGATTGCCTGGACGGCTGGGAACACTGGTTCAGGAAGTTTCAGGGGTATTGAAAATTGGTCCAGAGCGTGATGGATTGATCTAGTGCTCTAGCGGTTTAAAGAGAGGATTTCACCAACATGCTTATCCTAGTTATCGGGGGTGAGTGCGGAGGACTGGGCACATAACTTATAACCTAGCAAAAGCCAGATTCAAGTTAAAGCAAAAAAGGTGAAACCGGGGCATCCGAGCCAACCTGAGGGCACGAAGAACGCCGGCCCAGCACAGTTTAAATAAATAGGTGGGGCTGTGGTTGGGCAGGTTCAATAAAATCCTCACTAGGGGAAGATAGAGAGAGATAGGTGTGGTAGTCCATGGAACGGCCCGGAAGAGCCAATTGTGTTCTACCTATACATCTGCCTTTACCGTTAGTTCAGTGCTAGAGGAATACAAAGGGAGTTGTGAAAGGTACTCCCCCATCTTTCTTTCAGAGTGAGCAAGTTTCGGACAAACCCTGTCACTCTACCTCCTATTGCCTCCACTTTAGTACATTTGAGAGAGGTACTAGCGAACAAAAAAACCACAGAGATTCCCGGAATAACTGTTGAGGCCTGTTAGTAGCCTTCGTATAATAGATCATTCAGGAGATCAGGGCGGGCGTGGGCCGATTGGAGAAAGTATAGTATACGAGCTTAGGCTGAATACTACCCTCCGGAATAGTACGCCTTGCGGGCGACCGACGCTTAGGGTAGGGGTGAAGAGCCCAGTAGCATAGCGAGCTTCACAGTCTCCTACTGTGCTTATAGAACAGGAGTTAATTTCTCAGCTAAAGGACTCCCGGATCTATTAATTCTTCCAAATGTGCAGGGGTAAAAAGTCATATATAGCCTTTTAACTTTACATTTGATTCCCGACCAGGGGGGACACTGGTAGATAGGCATGATATTCGCTAAGCCATGCTTATTGAAGCAGTGGAAAAGAATCAGAATCATACATTAGTTAACAGCTAGCTTCCGCCTCGCTGTTCACCAGGGCCAGGGATACTTGCACCCCAGATTTTTTCTGCATGTCTAAACAAGACTCACGTTTACACGTTAGAGGTCAGAAATACGGAAAAAGGGGAATTTCAGAAAAAAATAGGGGAACACTAAATGAGAGATGAGGATGTGCATCTTGGAAACAACTAAATTCAGATATGATGGATATTCGCAGGAATGATAGCCTCTCAATATAATAGAAATAGACAACCAACTGGCCCTACACGCTAGATTTCAAACGGAAGCTCACATATGCTGACTTGAGTCGGCAAAGAAATGTGGTGGGTGGCCAGGTGGGGTGTGTGGTGGGTTCGGGTGTTCACATTGGGCGTGATTTGCTTCAGGCGGGAAAAGAAAATTGGAATTAAGGTAAGTTATGATAGTGGGTATACTCTAGGAGAAAAGGCAACGATTACCACAAGAGAGCATTTTAAGATGCAAGAGAAGATAGGGCGGAATTGAGAAGGGAAGGGGCAGTGGCAGTGACAAACAGTTCTATGGAAGAGTTCCGGTCGTTGCGAAAATGGCGTATAGATTGCGAGTACAGTATTCGAGGGCTGTAAGGGGAGCGATGTCTGCTCGAGATTAGTCTGTGCTGCGGGTGAGAGCTATTTGAGCCTGCAGTAGAGCTCTCACTCGTGTGTCGCCATGTCTGATGGCACGCGAGAGTGGTGTTTGGCCGTACTTATCCTGCCTGTCAGGGTTGACGTCGTCTCGTTCGAGCAACATCCTCACCACCTCCACGCGCCCATGCATAGCAGCACAATGGAGAGGCGTGTGGCCGTTCATATCCGGTGTATCAGGGTTGACGCCGTCCCGTCCGAGTAATATTCCCACCACTCCATCTCGCCCACTTGCAGCAGCCCACCAGAGTGGCGTTTGGCCCTCCTTATTTAACTTTCCGGGGTTGACATTGTCCTGCGCGAGGAGCATTTCCACCACCCCTTCGTGGCCATTCATAGCAGCATAGCTGAGTGGTGTGTTGCCTTTATTATCTGGCCCGTCGGGGTTGACTTCGTCCCGCCCAAGTAACATTTCCACAACTCCATGGTTCCCATTTTCAGCAGCACAACTGAGTGGTGTTTGGCCTCTACAATCCGGCCCTTCGGGGTTGACGCCGTCGCGCTCGAGCAGTATTCTCATCATTGCCTCATTTCCACTGCAAGCAACCCACCAGAGCGGTGTTCGGCCGCCCCAATCCGTGTTGTTGGGGTTAATGTCGTCCCGTCCAAGTAGCATTCTTACCACTTCTTCATCCCCATTCCAAGCTCCCAACCCGAGAGCTGTGTCACCGTCTAAGCCTGGTTTGTTGGGGTTGACATCGTCTCGTCCAAGTAGCAATCTCACCACTCCCTGGTGCCTCCAGAAAGCAGCCAGAGAAAGTGCTGTTTGACCGTCGTAACTTGCAATGTTCGGGTCAATGTCGTCCCGGCCCAGTAGTATCCCCACCGTTCCTTCATGCCCCTTCTCCGCAGCACAAAAAAGAGCTGTTTCTCCATCATCATCTAGTTTGTTGGGGTTGACGTCGTTTCGTCCAAGTAGTATTTTCACAACTCCCTCATGTCCGCCGAGAGCGGCCCGGAAGAGTGGCGTTTGGCCATCCTCATCTGCTTTGTCGGGCTCAATGTCATCCCGCTCCAGCAGTAGCTTTACCACTTCCTCGTGCCCATTATGGGCGGCCCATCCGAGAGGTGTATTCTTCATGGTGTCTTCTTAGCTGATCTCACAGCCTTCCACTTCTACCAAACAGACTATTATCTGATCAATCCCAAAGATAGATGCACGGTGTAGACTATTAAACTAGGAAAGTTGATGGGACTAAATGCAGTAGATGCTAAGTTTCTATGCGTTCAAGAGGAATTTAGTGGATATACCGTTGTTGGGGTCGCCAACCTCAGCTCAAGCAATTTCGCGGAATCTAAAACGCCCCTTTTGCGTATTCCGTAATTTAGAGGGGAGAATCCGAAGAAGGGTGTGTGGTGGAGGTCGGGAGGGGAGTGGTAGATATCGAGAATGGGAGCTCGTTTGGAGATGGGGAGAGAGGCTGGTCAAGATGCCGGTTGATGGTGATTCGATAAGGCAAGCTCAGAAAGTCGGCAGTGGAGGAAACCACGATGGAAGAGGAAACAAGGGGATGGCGGAAGAAAAAGTCTGCTCGCCGTCTGATGTAAGTACAGAAGAAAGGAACTAAAGTAGAATAAATACAGCTTGTGGTGGCCAACTTGTTTTGGTGGGCGAATCACCCATATCACTGGAGCCAGTCCCCTCAGGGCACCAAACCTGGCCACCAGCTCGGGATGAGCCTGGAGGCACTGGTGAAGGGATAAAGTCAATTGGCCAAACTGCAGAGGCTTCCTCGCCCATGACAGCAAGTCTTTTGCAGCACACGGGAAACACCATGACTTGTTGGAAATTTCCACCCTAGTACTTACCAGTCGTCACTAGTGCAATGCGTAGACTTTTCAAATTATTCTTTCCATATAAAATCACCACCCTTCCAGTTTTTCATTTCCTTTCTCGCTACTAAATTCCTGAATCTAAAACCACTTACACATCCTTGAGCTACTTCACGTCATTCCATAAAAGCCATCTGTAAGATCGTTGACTCCTCTTTCAACGCTATTGAACTGATTCTGCGGCTATTGGGGTTCTTTGACCCTGTTCCGTCTGCGAGGGCTGGTCGCAGTTCAGAGGGGTTTAAGGCTCCATTCAGCTGCCTTATCCAGATCAAAGTGGGTAAGTATTCCCCAGCTCCAGCCCATCAGCCACTAGAGAGTTCGGGCCAGCCTCGAGAGGGGAGAATTCGAGTTCGAAATTTGCCTGGACCTAACATTTGGGTTATGTGTATAGCTAATAAGAAACGTGGAGTTATACAAGGGAGTTTAGTATGTGAATGGTCCGAGATGTCGAAGTATGCGCCGCCCGCCGGACACTGATATCCTAGCTGACTTAATGGCTAAGTTACTAGGTAGGAGAAAACCTCTACATATATAACTTTATATATCCGTTCATGCCTTAGTGCGATTGCACACATCTAAGCTACTGCGGTCCCGCATATGTATGCTCCTCGATATCTTTGCTCCCTCAGCGCTCCTAATAGTGCAAGGCTCTACTGCGAGGATCATCACACAATCACAGGGGAGATCTTCGAGCCCAACTCGGAACGCAACATGGGTCCGTAATGCCTGGCCTAAGCATCGGTAGAATGCAATGAAGAGAGAGAAAAATGAACTGTGGCAGGAAAAAGGAGACTCGGGGAAGATGGAATCCTAACCCGCTCGTAAGTGGATATCGGGTAACTCCGTGGCCCCTTCAATCACTCTCAGCAGATCCATGTACGATACCTGACATACTCGCAAAACTAGCTGTTCACCTAGGTACTATGTGCAGGTCAGAATATCGAGTATTAAGTTAGGAGTAGCGGGAGCATAATAAATTATTCTTGAGTGTGATGGATCATTCTTGCGTCACAGCTATCTGCAATGAAGATTCCACCGATATACCTTTCCTGGTTATCACAGGTCAGTGCGAGGGGTTGCGGACACAGGAGAAGATAGAGGGATCGCTGTGGTGATCTATGGAAGGGGTAGGAAGAGCCATTTGCGTTTTACTTAGACACCTGTCTTTGCCGTTAGTCTAGGACTAGAGGAACGCAAACGAGGTTGCGGAGGCCACCCCCCCCCCCCCTTCCTTTCCTTCAGAGTGTCCGAACTCCAGGAATGCCCCCTCGCTCCCCGCCTATTCCCCCCTTTTAGTACATTCAAGTTAAGCACCTGTAACCGAAGCAAACAGAGATTATAACAACAGGCGTTGAGCTGTTCAGCAACCTTCCTTGCGCATCTAGGACGGATTAGAGAGAAGATATCGGCCTAGGCCAAGTACCCCACTCCGGAATAGCACGCCTTGCTAGCGGTCGGCATTAAGAACAGTTGGTGAAGGGCTCAGTCGCATACGGTGTTTCGCAATTTTAAATAGTGCTTGTAGACTAGGGGTAAATTTCTCAGCTAAAGGACTCCTTGATGTATTGATTTTCCCTGATGGGCAAGACTAAAGTCATGTACAGCCCTCTAACATTTCGTTTGATCCCGTACCAGAAGACACTGGCAAATCGGCACGATCTTGGTCAAACATGTAGTAGAAGCCAATCACTATCATACCTTAGTCAACAGCTAGCTTCCACCTCGCTTTTCATCTGGTGTCAGAAATAATTGCGTTTTGTATTATTTCTCCATATCTAAAACAAACCTGACAGCTATGCTTCAGAGGGGATGGAAGGGTAAAAAGAGGGATTTTAGCAAAATGAATCAACAATAATGCAGAAAGAGGATTTGGACCCAGGAAACAAAAATAAATGAAGATAATATGGTGGAAATCCCAAGCACGCTGGCTTATTTCAATCCAGTAGAAGCGGTCCCCCACTAACTCTAGGCTTTAGCTTTTAAACAGAAGTTCGCGAAGGTTGAGTTGACTCTGTAAGGAAAATGTCGATAGAGCGCTGGGCGGGTATGTGACAGACACGTGCATTGCCATTGCAGATGATTTCCTTCCACCAAAAAAAAAGAGAAAAAAAAGAGAAAAAAAAGAATCAGGTTGAGTTACTGTGGCAGATGTATTTCGGGAGGAAAGGTAAGACGACAGTTCCCGCGAGGCAGTGGTATAAGATGCAGTAGAAGATGGGGGGGGTTGGGTGGGGGGGGGGGGGGGGGGCACCGTTAACCAAAAAAACAT
>Ga0307513_10001285_pt1 | contig 36321 bp, 26 predicted proteins | sample 15_EM_MG_FD_202174 | JGI IMG/M metagenome (GOLD analysis project Ga0307513, IMG submission 202174) | Populus trichocarpa ectomycorrhiza microbial communities from riparian zone in the Pacific Northwest, United States - 15_EM | ecosystem: Host-associated > Plants > Roots > Unclassified | place... | reverse complement strand
GGAGTTGAGTGCGTCAACTCTAAATGATGCGGCAGACGCACCAAGTGTCAATAAGATGACACCTGTCCCGTCTCCCTACCGGGCGCGCCGCGTGACAAAACGGATGCGTCAAGATGCAGCTTGAAGACCCTGCTGAATGGAATGACGTGGTTGATTAAGACGGAGGCGGTATGGATTTCAAGTCAATCATCGTGGCGGTGATTCTGTTAGCGCTCCTGTTCGGGTGGTACGCATGGCTGGAGATGAGCGAGCGCCGCCGGAGGGAAGCTAGGGAAGGAGGAAGCCCTTATAACAGCACGGGCGAGGGCGATGCGTAACTATTCCCCTTCGCGCTCTGAGTGCTCTTTGTGCTTGATGGGTTGGCTCTGCTGACACTTGCTGCCGTGGAGCGGCTTCAGAACACAACCGGATTGGGGAATCCTGTGAGTTTAGAGAGGCTGGTAATACTCGCTCTTGTATTCGTCACTACTGTGGCGCTCATCCGTATGGCGATCCGTTCGCGCCAGAGCAAAGAGGCGTCGCTATTTTAGGATGAGTGTTCCGCGCGACCGCTTTCCCGGTAAGCATTGAAGTTGAAGAACATTAGTAGTAATAACTGAGCAAGAAAATCATTGATGCGGCATTGACGCCCGGCGCGTTCAGCCGAGTCGGCTGAGGCGCGGAATGTGTGCGGCACGTTCCATCCGATGGATGCGAACTCGCCGCAGTCTGATTCGTCATGGGAGTGCGATTAGTAGTCATGTTCAGAACGGAGGTGGAAAGATGGAAAGCGAATCTAACGATCAGAAGCAAATGCAAAAGCTGCCGCCTCGTGTCGTGAGCGAGGATAGAATCGAAGCGAAGATGGACCGGGATCTGATGGATTCTTTCCCGGCGAGCGACCCGCCCGGTTGGACGCTCGGAGTGGAACGGCGTAAAGCGAAGGAGGAAGAAGCTGACGGTTCATCTCCCGCTGTGACGGGTGACAAAATTCAAGTATAGAAGAATCGAAATAGGGTTTGGTCGCCGCCTCAGCCGGTCAGTGAGAGAACCTCTGATCAAAGCGGGCGAGATGGGCGGTAATGTTTCAGGCAACTTCCGTTAAAGGAGCACGAGTTTCGTCATGTCCACTATCAGCGAAGCATACCTTCCCGGCGTCGGGCGCAAGTTCCAGATAGAGACTTTGAGCGGCGACCGGTTGATTATTGTCATCCATGACGACGGCACGCGCGAGCTATATCACTTCACGCGCAAAAATATGGAGCGTCCGGCTTCGGTCGTGCGGCTGACCGATGGCGAGGCGCGGCAAATCGCCGGCATCGTCGGCGGACTGACTTACGTTCCGAAAGCGCTCCCGACGGCGGAAGTCGTGCTCGACGATCTCGTGCTGGAATGGTTCACAATCGAGCCGGGCGCGGCGTGCATCGGCAAGACGATTCGTGATTTGCAAGCGCGCACCGCGACGGGCGCGTCTATCGTTTCGCTGATCGAGCCGAACCACGTCAAACGCACCAACCCGGAAGCCGACACCCTGCTCAACGTAGGCGCGACGCTTATTTTGGCGGGCGACCGGCAGAACATCGCCGCCCTCAAAAAACTTTTGACTCAGGGGAAGGTCTAGCCGATGGATAATATCGTTTTAGAAATCGGCTTGGCGTTGGGGCTTGTTTCCCTTGCCGTCCTGCTTGCCGAGAAACTCAATTTGTCGAACGTCCCGTTCCTGATTTTAATCGGGATGGCGGTTGGGCCGCACGCGCCGCAAATCGGCGTGTTCGACTTTCGCTTTATCGAAACCGACTCGCTCATCACATTTATGGGGCGCATCGGCGTTTTGTTTCTACTGTTCTACCTCGGTTTGGAGTCCAATGTTTCGCGCCTGATTAAAGCCGGACGCTCGATTTTGACGGGCGGCTCGCTCTATATCGGAATGAATTTCACCATCGGATTCGCCTACGGTTATCTTGCCGGTTTTCCGCTTCGTGAAACGCTGATTATTGCCGGTTTAACGACCGTTTCGTCGAGCGCCATCGTCGCCAAAATTCTCTTTGATTACCGGCGGATGGCGAATCCCGAAACACAGATGATACTCGGCATCACGATGTTCGAGGATGTTTTTCTCGCGGTTTATCTATCGCTCATCTCCGGCATCGTTTTGAGCGGCGCGAGTTCGTTCGCCGGAGTCGCCTCTTCGGGCGGCATCGCGCTCGGCTTTATCGTCGGCTTGATCCTTGTCGGCAGATGGCTGACGCCGCTCTTAAATCGCCTGTTGAACATTTCGTCGAACGAAGTTTTCGTCGTCGTGGTCTTCGCCTGCCTGTTCCTGCTTGCCGGACTCGGCGAGACGATTCACGTCGCCGAATCCATCGGCGCGCTGCTTTTGGGATTGATACTCGGCGAAACCGAACACAGCGAGCGAATGGAGCGCCTTGTCGTGCCGTTCCGCGATTTCTTCGGCGCGATCTTCTTCTTCGGCTTCGGTCTTTCGATTGACCCGTTCACATTAGGCGGCGCGGCGTGGCTGGCGGTAGGGGCAGCACTGCTCTCGCTCGTCGGCGTCGTCGTCGCCGGATTGATTGTGGGCAGACGCGCCAAACTGTCAACCGTCGGCTCGCTCAACACCGGCTTCACCTTGCTCGCACGCGGCGAGTTTTCCATCATCATCGTCAACCTCGCTCTCGCCGGCGGTTTGATGCCTGTCTTGCAGCCGTTTGCGGCTCTGTATGTGTTGATTTTAGCGAGCGCTTCGCCGTTGCTGGCGAAAGAGTCGGAGCGCATTTACGAATTGTTCGCGAAGCTCTTCACCCGGCGTGATAAGACGAAGACGGCGGATGAAGAATTTGGAGAAGCGGAGGGATAAAAACGCTTCTTCAACCACACTGTTCAATACATGTATGGGTTTGGTCGCGTAAGGAGATCAACAACGAATGGGCGCTCGTCATCGTCGGCAGCATCTCGATCATCTCCGGCGCGGTGTTGATCTTTCTCGCGTTCCGTTTGCGCGGACAACCTCAGCGTCTTGAGAAACCGACACAAGTATAAATGGCGTCGCGGGGCTGGTTGCCTCATTCAACATCCGGGGATAATGGCGTTTATGTGATGGCGGATGCGACGGTCGAGCATCCGCTTTTCACGCATCGCAGGCAAAGGGGAAACGAGACATTGAGCGACGCCATAGTATCGCCCCGAGGACGTGAGCGTGACACCGTGTCGCCCGTGCGCGCACTCGCCAATCAGGCGTTCTCGCGCGCCGCCGGTGCGCCCCTCGTCGAAGGAAACAGCGTGCGTCTGCTCATTGACGCGCGCGAAAACTACCCGGCGTGGCTTGACGCTATCGGCGGTGCGAAACATCACATCAACTTCGAGAGCTACATCATTCACGAAGACAGTGCCGGATGGAGGTTCGCCGACGCGCTTGTGGCGAAAGCGCGAGAGGGCGTGCGCGTTCGTCTGATCTACGACTGGATGGGCGGCTTCGGCAAAACCTCGCGCTCGTTCTGGAATCATCTGCGCGCCGGGGGCGTCGAGGTGCGCTGTTACAACCCGCCGCGTCTTGATTCTCCGCTCGGTTGGCTCTCGCGCGACCACCGCAAGATGCTCGCGGTTGATGGAGAAGTCGGCTACATCACGGGCTTGTGCGTCGGGAGAATGTGGGTCGGCGTTCCTGAACAGAAGATCGAGCCGTGGCGTGACACCGGAGTTGAAGTGCGCGGTCCTGCCGTCGCGGACATCGAGCGTGCGTTCGCGCAAGTCTGGGCGATGATGGGTGAGCCGATCTCCGAAGATGAACTAATCAACAGAGACTGGCTTCGTGAGGCCGGCGACGTGAGCTTGCGCGTCGTGGCGAGTGTGCCGGCGACGGCAGGCATGATGCGCTTAGATCAACTCGTCACCGCACTGGCGAGGCATCGCTTATGGCTGACTGATGCCTACTACGCCGGAACAACCTCCTACGTGCAAGCCTTGCGCGCGGCGGCACGCGACGGCGTTGACGTGCGCCTGCTGGTGCCGAATGGAACAGACATTCCTATCTTGAGACCTTTATCGAGAGCAGGCTATCGCCCGCTCCTGGAAGCGGGTGTGCGCGTCTTCGAGTGGAACGGCACGATGCTGCACGCCAAAACTGCCGTGGCCGACTCCAAATGGGCGCGGGTCGGTTCGACGAACCTCAACATCGCCAGTTGGTTCGGCAACTGCGAGTTGGACGCCGTAATTGAAAACGAACCCTTCGCGCACGCGATGGAAGAAATGTACCTTCAGGATTTAACGAACGCGACGGAAGTCGTTTTGGATGCGAAATGGAAGGTGAGCGCGCCGGGCGAGCCGCCTCACCCACATCCGGTCATGACGAGCGGCGGGGGGAGCGGTGGGCGCGCGGCAGCCGGGGCGCTTCGCATCGGCAACGCCGTCGGCGCGGCGTTCACCGACCGGCGCGTGCTCGAACCCGTCGAGGCGCGCATCATGTTTACATTCGGCGCGCTGCTACTGGCATTGGCGATTCTCTTCTGGTTCTTTCCGCGCTTGCTTGTGTATCCGCTCATCGTTGTCTTCGTTTGGATCGCCGTCGCACTGTTTTACAGAGGCTACAAGCTGCACCACCGTAAAGGTGAGCGAGAAAAGGATCAGCGGGACGCACCCGCGACAGTGTCAGAGGAATAAAAGCCCGGTGCTATGGCTGCGCGAATTGTGCAAAATCGTCACACGCGCGAAGGGTCGCATGACCGCCCCTTGCAAGTCCCGGTTGACGTGTTTAATGACAAGCGCTACGGAGCGAACTATGTTAATTAAGCTACCTTTGCCAATAAGGTTTCACGCCCTGATCTATACGTCTGCGCTCAGTCGGGATAATGGCGTCCAAGTCACATCGGGATCGAGTGTTTTTCTACTTCCACGTAACCTTTGGAAATCTGTGTCATGGCTCATCCCATGCATAGTATTTTGTCTGATCCACCTGCTTGGAGCCGCTCATCTGGCAGCCCAAACTCCACCAACATCACGATTGACCACAGGCTCAGGCAGCCTTGCCTACACAAGAGTGACTGTGAGGTATACGGTCCCGTGGCGACAGGTTCACGCGATGTTACTTCTCGCGCCAGAGCGCCCTCCCGGTTTACGTAAAGAGCCACAGCCCTTCGTGCTGCAACTTAAACTCTCCGATTTTTATGTGGAGTACCGGTTGAACGCAGCGTTGGAGAGGACAGAGGAACGCGTGCCCGTGCTCGCCAAACTACACCCCGACATTCAGGACGTCTTTAACGAATACGGAGCGCAGCCACGTGATGAAAGAGGGCGGCGAGGCGGAGGGTGAGAAACGTGGTTCGAAACGGACTAGCACCGCGGGCGATGTCTGACGAGAAGCCTCAACCAGCGCGGGGGCGACTGGACGCCTTCGTTCGCCTCTCCGAACAACTCGCCGCCAGCCCGTGGGTCTATCGGCTGGCAAGGCTCGGTTACGCGGCTGAAGGGATGCTTTACGTGATCGTTGGCGGCACGGCGGCGCTGGCGGCGGTCAACGTCGGCGGGCGCGTGAGGGGGACACGCGGCGCGCTCGGCCTTCTCGTCGCGCAACCGTTCGGGCGGCTGGTCGTAGCCCTCGTCGCCGCCGGCATCTGCGGCTACATCCTCCGCCGCTTCGTACAGGTTTTCGTCGAGCCTGCTGGGGGGAGGCCGCCGAAGCCCATCATCCGCGTCCTGCGACGATTGGCCTTTGCCCTGAGCGGACTCGCCCATGTCGGCATCGCGCTGGCGGCCTTGCGACTGGTGCTGGGGTTGGCGGTCTTGAGTTCCGACGGGCAGAAAGCCTCGCGCGGATGGGCGACCTTGTTGCTCGTGTGGAAGCCGCTCGACGGGTGGCTGACCGTAATAGTTGGACTCGTCGTTGTTGGCGTCGCCATATTCTATTTCTACAAGTCGGCGAGCCGCCGATTCACGATGGACCTCGAACTCGAACGCATGAGCCGCCGCGTTGAAAGGGCGACGTTGGCATGCGGCATCGCGGGCTATGCAGGGCGCGGCATCGGTTTCCTGATCATGGGCGCGTTTCTCGTCTACGCCGGGTGGTACGTGGAGGAAGTTGAAGCGCGCGGGTTCGGCAACATCCTCCGCACGCTCGAAGCTCAACCCTTCGGGGCGTGGCTTTTGATCACCGCCGCCGTCGGGCTAACCGCCTACGGGTTGTATCTGCTGCTGGCGGCGTGGTATCTGCGGCTCATCGCCGCTTGGTAATTACCCTTGCAGCTATTCATGGTTGATTCAATCGCGGGTGGCACGGTCGGAAGACAAATCATTCGCGCGTCAGATATTCTCAGGAGGTAAATTCGAGGATGAAAATACTAATCGCCTACGACGGTTCTGAGAGCGCCGACACAGGGATTGACGGGTTGCAGCGCGCGGGTCTGCCAACGCAGGACAGAGAGTCGCCAGTTGTCCCGGTCGCGGGAGTGTGGCTGCCACCGCCGCCGCGCGAGTGGATGCAAGCTAATTGAAAGTTCGTGCAAATATGAGTCGCCCAACTTCTGCTCGCACTGTGCGGAGCTGCTTTCATTATAAGCAACGCCTTTTGGACAAAATTCAGGCTCTACATACCGGAGATAGGTAAGTTTCATGAAACTAATCATCCTCGCGGCGGGCTACGCCACACGTCTCTATCCGCTGACACTCGACCGAGCGAAGCCGCTGCTTGAAGTGGCGGGCAAGCCAATGATCGAGCGCGTGCTGGAAATGGTCGCGTCAATCGCAGGCATTGACCGCATCTATATTGTCACTAACGCCAAGTTCGCTGATCAGTTCCACAGGTGGGCGGAAGGTTACCGCGATGCCCACACTGGATGCGACATAGCTGTCATCAACGACGGCTCGACGGACGACTCCAATAAATTAGGCGCTATCGGCGACCTACACCTCGTTATAACGAGCGAGGGTATCGCGGATGACATCATTGTAGTTGCCGGAGACAATCTGTTCGGCCAGAGCCTTGAAGAGTTCGGCGACTTTTGCCGCATCATACGCGCGCCCGTGCTGGCTGTTTATGATGTCGGCAGTCTCGAAGAGATCAAGAAATACAACTCGATTGAAACTGACGCGAACGGTCGGATCACATTTTTCGAGGAGAAGCCTGCGAACCCCCGTAGCACGCTGACGGGCATCGCGCTTTACTTCTATCCTCAATCTGCGCTGGCGCTCATCCGGCAGTATGTCGCCGAAGGCAACAATCGGGATCAGCCCGGCAGACTCGTCGAGTGGATGTACCGGCGGATGCCTTTCTACACTTGGCGCGTGCCGGGCATCTGGTACGACATCGGCTCGAAGGAGATGCTGCAAGAAGCAGACCGGATTTTTGCAGAGGGCATTAAAAAAGGTGTTTGATCACGACCGACGCCGCAGACAAAAGTCTGCGACGAGCGATAAGTGATCCGAAGCGACGAGCGCGAGTCCGCGCGTCCATTCATTTACTCAGTGTCTCCTGCGGCGAAATTGATGTTCCGAAACTAAGCCAGAACGCCATCCTTCTCTAGTGTGTTAACACCCACTTTTTCGAGTGATAACACCCGCGCATCTCAAGTGTTATCACGCTCACCCGGCTCGCACCTTCCGCTTAAAGTAATGACGTGAAGTTTGTCGCGAACCGCGCTGCCCGGAGGCGCGTCATCGAGGGGATGAACACGACCACTGGGTCGCCGATTTGGAGTGCGGGCACCGGCAGCACGTGCGACACGACCCGCCGCTGGTGAGTCGCACGTGGGTGCTGACGCCTGCGGGGCGCGAAGCCCGCGTCGGCGCCGAGTTGAATTGTAAGGCCTGCGAAGAAGTTGAAATGCGGGGCGCGTCATGACAGAACACTAACCGGCGGAAGAAGATCATAGGGATGAGCCGAGGGCATTTTATCAACCTGTTCGCAGACGACTTTGGAATAGATCTGGGTACGGCCAACACGCTCATCTATGCGCCAGGCCGCGGCATCGTGGTGAATGAGCCGTCCGTCATCGCGTTCAACCGTGCGACGGGAGAGGTCGAGGCGGTCGGCGTCGCCGCCAAGCAGATGCTGGGGGGCGCTCCAAGAAATATTGTCGCTCTGGAGCCGCTGAAGGACGGCGTCATCGCACACCTGGAGGCCACGCAGACGATGCTCCGACACTTTATCTGCAAGGCGCAGAGAGGGGGGCGGTGGGCGCGTCCACGGGTGGTGATAGGAGTCCCCGGCGACACGACCGAGATCGAAAGGCGGGCCGTGGAAAACGCCGCCCACGGCGCGAGTGCCCGCAGCGTGCATCTGGTGAAGGAGCCGATTGCTGCCGCCCTCGGCGCCGGCATGTCAATCGACGAGCCAGCCGGCAACATGGTAGTTGACATCGGCAGCGGCACGACGGACATCGCGGTGATCTCGCTCTCGGGGGTCGCCTACGAGCAGGCGGTCAGGGTGGCGGGCAACGAAATGAACGAGGCGATCATTCACTGTGTCAAGCGCAATCATAACCTCGAAATCGGCAAGAGGACGGCTGAGAGGATCAAGATAGAAGTCGGCTCGGCCTCTGTGCTCGATGCGCCGCTCTCGACGGAGGTGCGCGGCAGGTCCCGCCCTGAAGGACTGCCTAAGACGGTGGTCGTGGGTGACGAAGAGATTCGCGAGGCCATGTCTACGCCGCTCAGCACAATCGTCGGGGCGGTGAGGGGGGCGCTCGAGCGCACGTCGCCGGAACTGTCAGCGGACATCATCGGACGCGGGATCGTGCTGACCGGTGGTGGGGCGCTGATCAGAAAACTGGATGCCTTGCTCACGACCAAAACGGGCATCCCGGTCCGGGTGGCCGCGCACCCGCTGCTGTCGGTGGCTTACGGCACGGGCAAGATTCTGGGTGACGCGCGATTGCTGAGCCGTCTGACGTAGCCAGCTTGCCAGAGTCATAGTCCCACTGCCTGCGTCCCCTACAAGTTATAGTCACCTGCCGCCTCGGGCTGGTAGAGGATCTCTTCGACTTTGATTCGCCTCAAGCCAGAGGGGACTTGCCACTCGATGACGCTGCCCACGCGATAGCCGAGCATCGCCGTCCCGATTGGGGCTAAGACTGAAATCTTGCCGTTGCCCGAATCCGTCTCCGTCGGGAAGACGAGCGTGTAGATCATCTCTTCGCCCGAGTTCAGGTCACGGAGGCGGACTTTCGAGCGCATGGTGATCACGTCGGCGGGCACTTCCGCAGGCGCGACCGTCTCCGCCATGTCCAATTCGTGCTCGAGTTTCCGAAGGTACTCACGATTTACCGCGTCGTCGCGCTGACTGGCGATCTCGATCAACTTCTCCAGTCGCTGCCGATCAATCTCGGTAATATAAATGGTCGTTTCCCTGATCATGATGGGCGCCATAACTTTAACCTCTTTCCTCTTCTATTCAGGGCAATGGATATGAAACGGGTGGCACAAGTGTTTGCACCAAGCCTGCTAAGTCATATCTCATTCTTCCCGTTGGTGTTTACTATCCCGCCGCGCCGACGGTGGCCTGAATGGCCGCCCGGGCGATTGGGACGAACGCGCCAGCCGACACCGCCATGGGGTAACGGGCCACCTCGACGGAGCATGGAGAACTCGCCACCAATGAGGTGATGAGGCTCGGCGGGCGGGAAAGTCTGGCGTCTTCTTCACGCCCGTCTGTGCCGACGAAGATGCAATCCGCCCCCCGCCGCCCGGCCTCTTCAACCAGCACGCGACACAGATCGCCTGCCCGAACCAGGTTCGAGACTTTCAACCCGGCCACACGCAAAGTCTCGGTGGCGCTATGGTCCGGAGGCTCGGCTGCGATGACGATGCATTCACTGCCCGACGGCCACTCACGCGCTGCGACCGCGCGAAAAGCGCTCTCCGACCCGGGCAACCCGTCAACTCGGACGAGGAGCCGTACTGCGCTCCCCGATTCGCCCGCACACGGTCGCGCGACGCGGACAGAACAGGGGGCTTCGGCGGCAACCTGTCGGGTCGGATCGCCGAGGTTCTGATCTTGCACAGGGCCGCACCATGAGCCGACCACGAGTAAGTCGGCTCCCCAAGAGGAGGCTCTCCGCAACAGCGCTGAGGCCGCAGACGCCGTCTCTAATGCCGCCTCCGCCTTCACGTCCCAGGCCGGGAAGAGGGCGCGCAGCCGTGCCGCCGCTCCGCGCGACAGGGCGCGCCCCTCTTCGACCTCCCTCAGCGCGGGTGCGAAGGACGACGTCTCAGCCGATAGTATTCTCCGCCGCGCGACTACGCGCGAAAACTCGGCTGGTGCGGTCGTTGACCAGACATCAGTCACCACGACGAGAGCCTCGGCACTGCTGGGGAGTCCCGCTCGCGGCAAACCGTCAAGAGCCGCGTCCGCCCCCTCGGACCCGTCATACGCAATCAGTATCTTCATCTTCATCTCCACTGCAACGGCGAATAGTTCAGGCGGGCCTCTTGCTGTCCTTGAATCAGAGGCCCGCCTGTCTCCGTCGATCAACGCCTTAATCATGCGCACGATAGTCGCGCTTGAAGCGGACCGCTCGCCCGAATGCACCATCTGCGGTCGCCTGCGCGTCAGGAGATGACGTGCGCGGCGCTCAACGGATGTCTGAATGATAGACGGGGGGAGCGGTTCGGGGCAGCGTGTTTACACCCAAAAGTAGCAGGTGTTATCACCCAATCCCTCGGGGTAGATTCAGTCCGCTCGATGACCGTGACAACACGTGCGCGCTTCGGGTGTTTTCACTGTTTCAGATCTCTCGGACGTCGTCTAAGTTATTGATGAATGAGTGAACCGCAGGTAATCGCTTGCGGTTATTCGTAGAGGGAGTAAAAGGAGCTATCATGGATTTAAGCGGGATCATCGTTATCGTACTTGGCCTACTGTTCTTTTTCGGAGGCGTGGCGTGGCTTGAGATTCGTTCACGAAAAAACACCCGCTCCGCTCCACCAAATGAGCATTTAACACAACCTGATGCTCCGACAATGTCCGCTGAAGGGACTATGCACGGGCATGAGATGGAGAGTGGTTAACGCTTCGGCCATACTCCGAACGCTGCGACGTTTATGAGACAATGCGTGGCGAAAGGTAGATACGAGAATGGACGATGACATCACCGGAAAGCGCCTGAAGAAGAAAGTCCTTGAGCGGTGGGAGAACGAGGGCGGAAGGGTTCTCGCCGACCTGGCGGGAACTGACGAGAGCCGACCCGCGAACGACCATGAGAGCGGGATTGATGGGCGGTCGGCTTCGCCGGACGACTCGACGGTGGCTCCTCCCACCATTCGCACAAAGAAGCGCAAGCCTGCTCAGAAATGAGCCACTGAGTTTGACCACTGCCGGACTTTTACCTGATCAGTTTTTCGACGGCGCGGACCAGCGGTTTAATGTGCGGCTTGTCGATGTAGGCCGTCGCCCCGGCCTCGACCGCCTCCCTATGGTGCCTCTCTAATGCGTCTGCGGAATAAATAATAATCGGTATGTGAGGGTGCTGCCGGCGTAGCTCGCGGCACAATTCCAATCCGGCGTCTGTGCGTGACAGCTTGTCGAGGATGAAAAGGTCGAAGTGGTCACGCGCGATGAACCGTGTGGCGTCCTGCTCGGTGGCGACGGAAGTGGCCTCGTAGCCCGCTGCACCGAGCAAAGTGGTGAGCATTTCGCGTATGTCCGGATTACCATCTACGCAGAGTATTCGCTGCCTGACCTGCTGCATGAGTGACGCCTCCGGCGGGTGATTAAGGTCACGAGCAAAAACCGTATCGCGGGATGCTCTCCGGCTCTGCGGTGTCGTTTCCTGATTGTGTCCCGCGCTCTCCATTTTCCGATCCTCTCAGCATTGATTCCCTTCAAACAGCAGTGTCTATCTCACGCGAACAGCGACCCGATTAGACCCGGCATCAGGTCAAGGAAAAACACCCAGCTCAGCGTAGCAGGTGGCGATCTTGTTAATCGCGCTGATGAAGGCCGCCGTCCTCAGGCCGGGAATCTTGGGGTCTGTTTTCCACGTCTCGCGAATCTGGTCGTATGCGACGGCCATCGACTCCTCCAGACCGGAGTTGACCAGGTCGATCTCGTCTGCCCCGCGCGCAACCGTCCTTCTCTCAGCCTCTGAAAGTCCCCTGCCGGTAGTCTCTTCGATGACGCGCAGGAGGTTCTCGAAAGTCGTCTGCTCGAATCGCTTGCCCATTCTGCCGAAGCGGACGTGAGAGAGGTTCTTCAGCCACTCGAAGTACGAAACGGTGACGCCTCCGGCGTTCAAAAATATGTCGGGAATGACCATCACGTTGTTGCGGAGGAGTTCCCCCTCGGCTTGGGCCGTGACGGGGCCGTTGGCGGCCTCGGCGACGATGCGCGCCCTGACGCGCGGCGCGTTCTCCGCCGTGATCTGGTTTTCGAGCGCCGCAGGGATCAAGATGTCGCATTCAAGTTCAAGCGCCTCCTCCCGGCTGCCGAGATTGGTCGCGCCGGGGAAGTCGAGGAGCGATCCGGTTTCCTTCCTGTGCTGCATCACGGCCTCGACGTCGAGTCCCTGCGGGCGGTAAATTGCGCCTTCGTACTCTGCCAGCCCGACGATCACGGCCCCGCCTTGCTGGCAGAATTTCGCCGCGTGATAGCCGACGTTTCCCAGCCCCTGCACGACGATGCGTTTGCCTTCGAGTCCCTTTTCGAGACCGAGTTGCTTCATGTCGTCCCGGTGGCTGCACGCCTCGCGCAATCCGTAGAAGACGCCGCGCCCGGTGGCCTCCAGCCTTCCGCGCACGCCGCCCTGCGAAACCGGCTTGCCCGTCACGCAGGCGAGCGCGTCGATCTCGCCCGGGTGGAACGCGGCGTAGGTGTCGGCGATCCAAGACATCTCCCGTTGCCCCGTCCCGTAGTCGGGCGCGGGCACGTCAACGCCCGGCCCGATGAAGTTCTTCTTGATCAACTCGGAGGTGTAGCGGCGCGTGATCTGTTCCAACTCCTCGACCGTGTAGTTCTTCGGGTTAATCTTGACCGCGCCTTTCGCCCCGCCGAAGGGGACATCCATCACGGCGCACTTGTAGGTCATCAACGCCGCCAACGCCTTCACCTCGTCCTCGTTGGCATCCTCGGAATACCTGATCCCGCCCTTCACAGGCAGCTTGTGGTGGCTGTGCTGTGCGCGCCAACCCGCGATGACTTCGTAGCCCCGCCTCGTGCGCACGGGGAATTGAAACGAGTAGACGCTGTTACAGGCTTTGATCTGTTCGAGCAGTCCCTTTGGGTGCTCCGTGAACGAGGACGCCAGGTCGAAATAAAAAGAGACGTTGTCAAAAAATCCCGGATGGGACTGAGCCGTGTTCATGAAAGACTCCTCATAACTGAAAGAATGATGACCTGCCTCATGGCCGCGTCGGCTGACCGGCCCTGCGAGGCAAACCTACATTAGGTGAGGCGGCGGGTCGTTGGGGAGCGAGTTAACACCCGAACTTCTCAAGTGTTTACACTTGACGACTACGACAGGTTCGAGGAGCGGCGAGACGGGCGGTAGGGTTATCGATGGGGTTCGGGTGAGAGGAAATAAGCTTCGTCATACCGGCGAATCCTGCTGGCAGAGCAGCAACTCGCCCGCGCCGTCAAGAGTAGACGGGGAGTTCCCGGAATTCGACTTCCGGTCGCCGACAGGACGCCTCATAATCACAGCCCTCCTTCTCGCAACTACGCCGCCGGCACGGCGGGCACAAAAATTCCCGCTCGGATGAAGACCGCCCCGGACGACTCATCCATCGTAATCACCTGTCCGACGTGAGGCGAGGGTGTTATCACGCGCCGCGGCAGGTGTTTACTCTTACGTTCGGCGCCCTCATGGTTTGTTATACTCAGGAGTTAATAAGCTTTGTCGGAGGGGTTCTGTGACTATACGTGGGCGACTGTTGACACTGGCGGTGGGCGGAGTCATTCCGCTCCTCGTCGTCGGACTCACGTTGCTCTGGGCGGTGTGGGGCGGAAAGCAACAACAACTGAATGAAGCTTTGGAACAGCAGGCGGAACTGGCGGCGGTGGTTTTCGACCGCTGGCTCGACGCACAGCGCCAGCCGCTCCTGACAATAGCCTCTTACCCGCCTGGACGATTGCACGATCCGTCAGCCCTCGAAGCTGACTTACGGGCGGTGCTCGTTCCCCGTCCATACTGGATTGATCTGCGCGTTCTGGACGCGGGCGGCAGAACCGTGGCGACGCACCCGGCAGACGCCGCAAGCCTTCCCGAAGGCGTGGCCGAGAGGCTCTTGGCTGCGGCGAGGCAAGGCGGCTCGAACGTCGAGACTGATTGGACGCCGGGTGAGGGTCGTTACGCCCTGGCGGTCGCGGTACCGGTCGAAGGGGGCGGTGCCGTCATCGCGCGCATTAACGGCACGTCCTTGAAGGAGCCGCTCCAGGGCATCACCCTGCCGGAACGCGCGCTCGTCACACTGCTCGACCCTGAGCGGCGTATCGTCTATCGCAGCCAGCTACGGGACTCCGCACACGGGATCGACCTCAGCGATGCAGCCATGTTTTCGGGACTCGGCGGGCAGAACACGGCGGTCGCCGTCGTGAAGAGTTCCATCGACGGGGTAGAGCGCGTCTACGGGCTGGCGCGCGTCGGGGAGACTGGCTACGTCGTGATGGTCGGCGTCCCGAGCGCGATCCTTTACGCGTCCGCGTGGCGACAACTCACGGGCTACGCCGTGGTCGGCCTGATAGTTGTGTTCTGCACCATGAGCGGCGCGCTCCTCATCACGCGTAGTATCGTCAGGCCGGTACGCCTGTTGAGCTTCGCGGCACAGCAGTTCGGGGAAGGGAACTTCTCGGCGCGTGCGCCGAGCGGTGGGCGAGACGTGATCTCGCGTCTCGGGACGAGCTTTAACGCGATGGCCGAGCGGCTGGAGAAGAGAGAGGCGCGCCTTACGGAACTCGACCGCCTGAAGTCTGAATTCGTCTCCAGCGTCTCGCACGAGATGCGCACGCCCCTGACGACGATCAAGGCGCTCACGAGGTTGTTGCTGCGCGACGGTCTGGACGAGTCGAAGCGGCGCGAGTATGTTGAGACGATCTCGATTGAGTGTGACCGCCAGATCGACCTCGTCCTCAACTTGCTCGATCTGTCGCGCATTGAGGGTGGGGTCTTTCGCATCACGCACGAGCGCGTGGACGTTGCTGAAGTCATCTCGTCGTGCGTCAGGTCGGAAGCGAGAGTTGCGGAGAAGAGGGAGCACGAGCTACGTATCGATCCTGCGGTAGAACTTCCCTATGTGTGCGCCGACCCGAAAGCGTTGCGCCGTGTGTTGTCGAACATCATCGAGAACGCCATCAAGTACACACCCGACGGCGGGCGTATCCATCTATCGTCGCGCGAGGAAGGCGGGCAAGTATTGGTCAGCGTGGCGGACAACGGGCGCGGCATACCACCTGAGGACATGCCGGTCCTCTTCGACAAGTTTCATCGCGGGCGTCCCGCCCCGCACTCCGAGGCCACGCGGGGAGCCACGACGGACGCCGAGTTTTTGGAGGACGCCGATATGTCTGGTGTGGGGTTAGGGCTGTACCTGGGCCGGAACGTGATGGAGCAGATGGGCGGCAGGATCAGCGTCGAATCGGAAGTCGGGCGCGGGAGCACGTTCACGCTCCACCTGCCGGTCTGGAGCGAAGGGGGGTGCGGGAAGCAGCCTCTGGGGGAGAGCGCAAATGTCGAAACAGTTACTGGTGGTTGACGACGATCCGAGCCTCCTGCTCGCGGTGTCGGAAACGCTGCGCGCGGAAGGTTACGAGGTGGTGACGGCGCGGCGCGGAGCGGAGGCGATGGTGCGCGTCGCCGAAAGCTTACCCGAGCTGATCATCAGCGACATCCGCATGCCCGGCATGGACGGTTACGCCCTGGTTCGCAACCTGCGCTCTACCCCGCGCACCCGGCTCGTCCCCATCGTCTTCCTGACGGCGAAGGACGAAACCGCCGACCGCATCGCGGGCTTCCGCACCGGCGTTGACGCCTACCTCACGAAGCCCTTCGAGCCGGAGGAACTGGTCGCCGTTGTCGCGAGCATCCTCGACCGGGTGCGGCGCACACACTCGGACCTCGCACGCATGTTCGGGGAGCAGGAGACGGACGAGCACGTGCTGATCCGCGACGAAGACCTGACGGAAGCGGAGTGGCGCATCGCGGAAGCGGTCGCGCGCGGCCTCTCCAACAAAGAGATCGCCGCGGAACTCAACCTCAGCCTGAGGACGGTGGAGGGTCACATCAGCCGCATCCTCGACAAGAAGAATCTGAGCAATCGCGTGGAGCTGGCCCTCCACGTGCTTGAGCGTAAGCAGGCCGATTGAACCCACACGATCCCGCCACGTCCTAGTGCGTCGCCCGGACAACGCGACCTTTCGCGCGCCGGGGGAAATTGCGGGCTTCTGGATCTCCCCCTACGGAATAACCCTCCACTGACCGGCGGTTCGTCGGCATCCCCGACATTCTGACCATATTTGCACCTCGTCGGCACACAGTCGCCGGGGTCATACCCGTCTTGCCGAAATTTCACCGGACCAACAAGTGATCTGTAGCGTTGGGTGGTAACACCCGCGCCCCTTAGGTGGTAACACCCTATTCCCCACCGGCTCAAACGCTTAAGGTAAACGCGTGCTGAAAAGAAACCCGAATCATTGACAGGCGAAGCGATGAACACCCCGGCGCGACAGAATGCGCTCGAACCCGGAGAGTCGATAGGCGTGCGCATGCTACTGAAAGGCGACCGCCCCGAGGCCAAGCGCGCAGGTGTGATGCTGGAGGTCACAGCCCTGTGTCTTGAGTGATCGCATGTTCGGGTCAGTGCGGTCGGATATTTTTATGCGTACCGAGCAGCTTATCGAAGTTGGGGGTGATGACGAGATGAGACTTCTACTCGCCATAGATTCAATCGTGACTGCTGAAATGCTCATGAACGCGGTCGCGTCGCGCCCGTGGCCGCGCGGGACACGGGCGCGTGTGCTTTCGGTCGTCGAGGATGAGGCAGTCACGGCGGAGGTGTGGCGCGAGGCCGGGTATAGTATCGACGCGGTGCGGCAGGAAATGAGAAGGAGGGGCGAGCAGATAAGCGCCCTCACCGTAGAACCCTTGAGCCGGCTCGGCATCGAGGCCGAGGTCGCGATCATGCGGGGCAACCCCGCGTGGCTCATCCCCCTTGAGGCGAGGAGATGGCTGGCGGACATGATCCTCATCCGGGCGCACAACCGCACGGGCTTCCGGAGTTGGATGCTGGGCAGCGTCGCCAGGACTGTTGTCCGCGCGGCCTCATGCTCCGTCGAGATCGTGCGCGCCGTCAACGATGATCTGTCGGTCGTGGGCAACGGCCACTTGAAGATAGTTCTCGCGACCGACGGCTCAGAGCAATCGATGGCGGCGGTCCGCGCGGTGGCCGAACGCCCCTGGCCCGAAGGGACAGAAGTGAAGGTGATGAGCACGGTCGGTCCCGTCATGTATTCGATGGAAGAGATCGGACTGATCGATGGCGGCAGGACCGAACGGGCGCACCGGGCGATAGGGAACGCGGCGCAAATCTTACAGGGCGTGGGACTCAGGACCTCGGGGGAAGTCATCGCCGGACGCGCCGAAAGGCGGATTACTCACGAGGCCCGAGAGTGGGGCGCTGACCTCATCGTAGTCGGCACCCGGGAACGCAGGGGGCTGAGGAGGTTCATCTCAGGGAGCGTCTCCGAAACGGTCGCGAGCCGCGCGCCCTGCTCGGTCGAAGTGGTTCGCGACCGGTAGCATTTCTTCTATTTGGGAGTAAACCCGCACGCCTCTGAATGTTGGACGACGGTTGACCGAGCAGCCGCGCAGCAGGCTCTCGATGCGCCTTTTCGGAGTGTCTAAAAACGCTTAATCATTTTTAACCACCCTCGTCAGCCCTTAACAAACCGCGAATATATGCAGAAAATGCAAAAACATAATAAGTCAAAATAATTATTGACTTATTCTCGGAAAGGTGTATTTTATTACGAAAAGGGTATCTGCGGAAAGAATACGGGTCTTCAATCTGAGGAGGTAACAGAAGACGGAACACATTTTTGACAGCGCTTCGGCAGCGGATTTTCCGCCGAAGCAAAAACGTGCGTCTCCAGTCTCGGCTACCAATGTGCGCGCAACGCTCGCCGAGTGTCCGGCGGCAGGAATTGAGGTCGTGTCGGCGCTACCCGAATGGGTTGAATTGCGCGTCCCCTGTGACCTCGCTGCCCTCCCCCCTGTACAGAAGTTACTCGCGCAACTCGACGCCGACCTCCCGCCAGAGATCGGCGAAGCGATCAGTTATGCCTTCCGCGAGATGCTCTGCAACGCGGTCGAGTACGGCAGCCGTCACGACCCGTCTGAGCGCGTCGAGGTCAGGTTTGTGCGCCTCAAGCGCGCAGTCATCTGCCGGATCAAAGACCCGGGCGACGGCTTCGACCCGGCGGGCGTGGAGCACGCCGCGATCAATAACCCGGTTGACGATCCCATCCGCCACGTTCACGTGCGTGAAAAGAAAGGCTTGCGCGCCGCGGGGTTCGGTATCCTGCTGACCGGTCAGCTTGTCGATGAGTTGGTTTACAACGAGCGGCACAACGAACTGATGTTTGTGAAATACCTGTCCTGAACAAAGAGGGCAAGGGGAGATACGACATGAAATTCTTTCTTGATTCGGCGAATCTGGACGAAATCCGCGAGGCCGCCAGTCTCGGCATGTTAGACGGGGTAACTACGAACCCGACTCTGATCGCCAAAGAAGGCGGCGTTGATTTCAAGCAGCACATTGCCGCCATCTGCGAGATCGTCCGTGGCGATGTCTCGGCAGAAGTGACCAGCCTCGACGCGGAAGGAATGCTGCGCGAAGGGCGAGAGTACGCGCGCGTCGCTCCGAACGTGATCATCAAATGCCCGCTCACGCGCGAAGGTTTGAAGACCACACGGCAGTTGGCCTCGGAGGGAATCAGGGTCAACGTCACGCTCTGCTTTTCCGCGGCGCAAGCGATCCTGGCCGCGAAAGCTGGCGCGTCCTACATCAGTCCGTTTATGGGTCGGCTTGATGATGTCGGGCAGAACGGCCTCGCGGTGCTCGCCGACATCGTAGAAATCTACCGCAACTATGAGTGGCAGACGGAAGTGCTGGCCTCAAGCGTTCGCGGTCCCGTACACGTCATCGAGGCCGCGCGCATCGGCGCGGATGTCGCCACGATGCCCTTCAAGGTGCTGGAACAACTCTTCAATCACCCGCTCACGGACAAAGGGCTGGAGCAATTCTTGAGCGACTGGCACAAGGGCGGACGAAAGTGAAGCTTACGACGAAGATGGTTTATGACACACAGGTAGTTAACGGCAACCGTCAACTGCGTGCGCTAGGATGGAGAAGTGTTGCCCCATTCCGATCTCACAGAAAGATAGTTGTAAACATTCGCACCTTTAGGTGTTAATACGCTACCGACAGCCCCTGTTAAGAGTCCATGTTTGATCACCAACTGCATGGGCAGGACTGACGTGTTGTTGCCCTTCGGTCATCTTGTCACCCCCACGGAAGAGATCATCTGTCGGATTCCTTCGCCTGCCACTTACGAACACAGGAGGGAGAGAGGTTAAACACTTGTAACAGAGGATGAGTTATGGAGAGCAGCACGAAGATGCTCGGACACCCAAGTCACCAGATGCTCATTCCGTTTCCGTTCGGGCTGCTGGCGACGGCAGTGATCTTCGATGTTATCTACTTAATCTGGGGCAACCCGGTGATGGCGACCGTATCGTACTGGTTTCCATTGACGAATAGCCCGCAGGATGGCTTCGGCGGCGCGTTGCGATGCGCCGCCCGCGCCGAGGCCGTGTGTGGCGGCGCGCAGGCGGGCGCGGGTCGCGGCGTTGCGGGCGGGGTCTAAGAGTTTCAATAACTCTGCGGCGAGCGTGTCGCCGGTGAAATCGTTCTGCATGAGTTCGGGCGCGAGTCGCTCGCCCGCGACGAGGTTGACGAGGCCGTAGTGTTCCGTGTTGATGAGACGACCGAGCGTGTGCCAGTTGATGAAAGATTCTTTGTAGACGACGACGAGCGGCGTCGCAAGGAGCGCGGCTTCGAGGGTGGCCGTGCCGCTGGCGACCGCCGCCGCGTCCGCTGCGCCGAGGGCTTCGCGCGTCTCGTGCCGGGTGATGCGGATGGAGTTTGCGAGTCTGGCGTGATCCGACGCGAGGGCGGCGTTGACTATCGCCTGCGCCTCTTCGGTCGAACGGTTGGGCGCGAGCGCGACGACGAACTGCGCATCGGGTTGCGACGCGTGAATCGTCTTGGTCGCCTCGATCATGTGTGGAAGGATGCGCAGCAGTTCTTTGTGGCGGCTGCCGGGGAGCAGTGCGACGAGGGGACGCGTATGGTCGAGCGCGTGGCGGAGGCAAAACTCGGCGCGGTCGTAGCGCGCGCGGACCTCGCCCGTCAGAGGATGCCCGGTGAACTCGACGTGTGTGATGCCGCGCGCCGCGTACCATTCAGGCTCGAAGGGCAGGATGGCGAGCAGCAGGTCAACGTCGCGGCGGATGTTGCGCGTGCGGTGTTCGCGCCACGCCCAGAGTTGCGGGCTGATGTAATAGACGACGCGCACGCCGCGACGCCGGAAGAAACGCGCGAGGCGCAGGTTGAAGTCAGGCCAATCGACGAGAATCACCGCGTCGGGCGTGCGCTCGATCCCGGCGCGCTTGAGCGTTCGATACGCGCGCCAAAACTTCACGAGCGCGCCGCCGATCTCCATCAAGCCTGTGATCGCCAGGTCGTCCGTGGCGACGATTGATTCGACTCCGGCGGCGCGCATCTCCCTGCCCGTCGCGCCGAAGAATTCAAAGTTCACGCCGGGCGCACTCCGCGAGAGAGCGCGCACGAGCGCGGCGGCGTGCGCGTCGCCCGACGCCTCGCCCGCCACGATCATCAGACGCAAATTCGCGGAAGCCTGTCCGTTCATCGCGGGCGATAATAGCAACTGCCGTGCGGCGAGCGACAGGCGGCGCGCGGCGTGCAGGGCGGCGGGGAGGCGTCCGCGTGGCGGGCGCGGGGTCGCGTGGTGCGGAGTTCGGAGGCGCGCGCGGAGTTCGTCTGGCCGGGGCGTGTTTAAATGTACTCGATGTTGCCCCGCGAATTATTGTGCTTGCTTGTCGCGTCTCGGCGGCGCATGTTAGCATCGCCGCGCTTTTGCAGCGCGCCTGCCGTCGCACGAAAAGTGCCGCAGGCGCGCGCTCGTATTCAGGCGGTGGAGGTCTTTCGACTCACACTCTTGCGTTCCCTCTTGTGCATTAAAAATCGACGGGTTGGCGGGGCGCGTTTGCTCCTGTCGTGGTGCGCCGTCGTGTGTCTCGCGGGTTGTTTCGCCCCGCACGCACGGGCGCAACAGCAGCAGTCGAACCCGGTCGAGCGCAAGGTGTTGAACCCGATCACGGACACGCCGAACGTCAACCCGCTCCAACAGGAGCAGCCGATCCGCCCGCGCCTGCCCGTCCGCACCGGCAACGCGCCGGGGCAGTCAACCGAAAATCTCGACATCAACACCGACAAGCAGACCGTGACGGGGCCGGAGGGCGCGCGCGTCGTCGTCAACGAAGGGAACGTTGACGCGCGCATCGGCATCTTTCGTTTGCAGGCCGACAAACTGACCGTGTACGAGGCGTCGAACCGCGTCGTCGCGGAAGGCAACGTCGTTTTCGATCAGGGCGAGTTGCAACGCATCACAGGCTCGCGCGCCGAGTTCAACTACGCGACCAAACTCGGCTTCTTCATCAACTCCACGGGCTTCACCAACCAGACCGAAGACGGCACGGTCATCTACTTCACGGCAGACACCGTGGAGAAGGTGTCGGCCAACCGCATCGTCATCATCAACGGCGAGGTCACGGCCTGCGACGAGGAGACGCCGAAGTGGAGTTTCACCGCGAAGCGCGCCGAGATCACTTTGAACGACCGCGTGCGCGCGCGTAATCCGAAGTTCAAGGTCAAGGGCGTGACGCTGCTGCCGCTGCCCTACGTCTCCGTCTCGCTCAAACGGCGCGACCGCGCCTCAGGTTTCCTGACGCCGACCTTCAGCGGTTCGGGCAACAAAGGCTTCCGCCTCTCGAACGCCTACTACCAGACGCTCGGACGCTCCGCCGACGTGACGCTCAGAAACGACATCTTCACCAAACGCGGCCTCGGCATCGGCGCGGACGTGCGCACGCGCGCCAACTCGCGCTCTTATTTCAATCTCGGTTTCTACGCCGTTCAGGATCGCCTGTTCGGCGGGAAGGAAAGCCCGGAGCGGCCTGATCAGGGCGGGTCGAGTTTCTACGTGGACGGCGTGCATTACTTTCCGAACGGTTTCCTCGCCGCCGCCGACATCAACATCACTTCCAGCCTCGCCTTCCGCCAAGTTTTCTCCGACAACATTCAGGAGGCCATCTCGCCCGAGGAACGCTCGCAGGTCTTCGTCAACAAGAACGCGGGCGACTACAGTTTCAACTTCCTCGCGCGCAATCAGGTGACATCGCTGCCGAACGCGCGCATCCGCATCCGCAACCTGCCGAGCATCGAATTGCAGAAGCGGCCTTCGCCCCTCAGCTACTTCGAGCGGTTGGCCGTCTACTTTTCTTTCGAGGGCGCGCTCGAAGGCATGAGCCGCAAGGAGACGGTCGAAGACCTCGCGACGTTCAGGCTGGAGGCGAACGGCGAGCCGATCATCACGCCGTCGGTTGTGCAGCGTCTCGACGTGAACCCGACGTTCTCCGTCCCCGTCTACTACAAAGGCTGGTCGGCGACGACGACGGCCTCCCTGCGCGGCACTTACTACTCGAACTCGATTGACCCGCTGACGCGCATCGTGCTTGGCCGCGACGTGTCGCGCGCCTACGCGAATTTCAGTCTCGACGTAAGATCGCCCGCGCTCGCGCGCAACTTCTATCGCGGCGACAACAGCCTGCGCTTCCGCCACGTCATAGAGCCTTACGTCATCTACCGGAAGATCACCGGCATCAACAATTTTCCGCGCATCATCCGCTTCGACACGACCGACGCCATCACCGACACGAACGAGATCGAGTATGGCCTCACCAACCGCTTCTTCAAACGCCACTCGACCGAGAACGTGAGCGGCAAGACGCTGCCGACGACGAACGGCGCAACCGACGAAGCGACGAACGGAACGGCAAGCGGAACGGCGAACGGCAACGGCCAGAGGTCGCTTGCGCCGGTGTCGACTCGTCCCGAAGAGGTGTTGTCGGTCACGGTGCGCGGCAAGTATTTCTTCGACCCGTATTTCGGCGGTGCGCTCATCGCGGGACGGCGCAACCAGTTCTACCCGATCAACACTTTCTCCGGTTTCACTTACGGCGGCGTGCCGCGTCGCTTCTCGCCCGTCAACGTCGAGGCGCGCTATCGTCCGCACCCGAACCTGACCGCCGACGTGCGCACCAATCTCGACGTGCAGGGCGGCGGCGTGCGCGACCTCGCCGTCAGCTTCGGCATCAACCGCCGTCTCGTGCAGGCGTTCCAGACCTTTTACTACACGCGCGCCATCACGCTTGCGCCCTCTCTGCGCCAGTTTTCCGACGCGCGCGGCAAAGAGGCCGGGACGTTGCGCGGCGCGCAGTGGAGTCCGTATATTTTCATCGGCAATCGCGAGCGCGGGTTGTTCGGCGGCGCGGCCTTGTTCTTCGACTTCCAGAACCGTCCGGGCAAAAACTCGCCGCTCGTCAGTTCGACCGTCACGGTCGGCTACGCTTGGGATTGCTGCGCCGTGACGTTGCAGGACTCGTTTTTCAACCTCGGCCTGCGCAAAGAGAACCGCGTCGTCTTCAGTTTCCGCCTGAACGGCATCGGCACGTTCGGCACGGAGCAGACCGGGCAGAATTTCCGTTAACATTTACGCCCGCACGCGCCCGAAAAAAGCCCTCAGGCATCCGAAAAATATTGCGTGCGCGTACATCTTTGGGGCGGTTGTCCGGCATCTGAATTGAGTTCACACAGCCGGAACTTGGGCTTTCGCCGGACACCCCCCACAACTCTAATTTTCAGGCCATTTTCAACGAATCCTAACGCGCATTTATCGACACGCGCATTTATCAACTCGGGCGGTCGCGTTTTTTTTCATAACAGGAGAATTACAGATGTTTCGTTCCCCGTCAGGTCGGAAACTGTCAGGCCGCGTTCGTGCCGCGCGCCGCGTCGTTTTAGTCGCCAGCCTGTTCGCCGTCGTCGCCAGTCTCCCCTACGTCAACGCTGGCGCGTGGCAGCAGGAGGCGGAAGAAGTCAGGCCGACGAAGGCGCACCCCACCGTTAAGGGGCAGGCCAACATCGTCGAGGGCGCGGAGTTCGTCCCCGGCGACGTGCTGGTGCGTTTCCGCACCGAGACGGCGGCCAAGTCGGCGGAATCGGTCGTGCTGCCGCTGCGCGCGCAAGACGGCGTAGAAGCGACTCTCGAAAGTTTCGGCGGTTCAGAGATGGTGCGCGGTTTGCGTCTCGCCAAAGTTGACCCGGCGCGCACGCTCGAAGCCGTCGCCGAACTCGCCAGCCGCGACGACGTGCTCTACGCCGAGCCGAACTACATCTGGCGTACTAAAGCCACGCCGAACGACCCGCGCTACGTGAGCGGCGAGATGTACGGCATGAACCGCATCTCCGCGCCCGCCGCATGGGACACGACCACCGGCAACAAGAGCGTCGTGGTGGCCGTGCTCGACGGCGGCGTTGACATCAACCACGTCGATTTGCAGCCGAACATCTGGACGAACCCCGGCGAGGTGGCCGGGAACGGGCAGGACGACGACCACAACGGAGTCATCGACGACATACACGGTTGGGACTTCCATCACAACGACAGTTCGGTCTTCGACAACGAGAACGGCGACGACCACGCCACGCACGTCGCCGGGACAATCGGCGCGAAGGGCAACAACGGCACGGGCGTCACGGGCGTTAACTGGGACGCCAGCATCATCTCGATCAAGGTGCTCGGCCCCACCGGCGGCAACGTCGCCAACATCATCAACGGCTACAACTACGCACGCAGGCTGCGCGAGGCGGGCATCAACCTGCGCGCGCTGAACAACTCCTACGGCGGCCCCGGCAAATCGTTGGCCGCGCTCGACGCCATCAATCAACTCAACAACGCGGGCATTCTCTTCGTCGTCGCTGCGGGCAACGGCGGCGAGGACAGCATCGGCGACGACAATTTCACTTTTCCCGACTACCCGTCGAACTACGACGCGCCGAACGTCATCGCCGTCGCTTCGACCAACACCTTCGACTCGCTCTCCGGCTTCTCCAACTTCGGCGCGCGCCGCGTCAGCATCGGCGCGCCCGGTCAGAGCATCCTGAGCACCGTCCCTAACTTTGCGAATCCGAACGGCTATTCGTTCTTCAGCGGGACTTCGATGTCCGCGCCGCATGTCACGGGCGCGGCGGCGCTCGTCTGTTCCGCCAACCCCGCTTGCGCCAATAGCTCTGCGGTCAATTCCGGCTTCACCACGGCGCAACTGCGCGGCCTGCTCGCCTTCACCGGCGACCGCATCCCCGCCCTTGAGGGCACGACCACGACGGGTCGCCGCCTCAACGTCGCCAACGCCGTAGCGAGCGCGCTTGAGAACGACTCGACCGCGCCCGCGCCGCCGGGCAACTTCCGCGTCACCGCGCAAAACGCACGCAACGTGACGCTCGCGTGGACTGCGCCCGGCGACGACGGCAGCAGCGGCGCGGCAGTCGCCGATTACGATTTCTTCTTCGTCAACCAGACGACGCAGTCCAGAATTTTGTTGCCGACGACGCTCATCCCCGCCGCCGGGGGCACACAGCAGTTGGTCACGGTGATCGTGCCGCTCAGAACCCTCGGCGGCACGATTGAGATGCGCGCCTACGATAACGCGGGCAACATGAGCACGGCGTCCACCGGCGTAACGATCCCCGTCAGCGTCGGCAGCGACCCCTACACGATCGCGCTCAGCCCTGCGCAGCCGCTCACGACCGGGAGCAGCACGAACCTTCTCCCCGCGGGCGGCGACGACAAGTACATCAACCACAACCTGCCCTTCGCGTTCCCGTTCTTCGGCGGTAATCGCTCCAACGTGACCGTCTCAAGCAACGGCGTGCTCTACTTCTCAACGCCGCCGCGCCGCGTGGGCGGCGACGCCGACGATCTGCCGAGTTCCGTCGAATCCATGCCGGGTCAGGTGATGATCGCGGGGCTGTGGGACGACATCGACATCAACACGTCGGTGCGCCCCGGCAGCGGCATCTTCGTGACGCAGGACGCGAACCGCGCCGTCTTCCGCTGGCAGGGCGTGACGTTCAGTTCGCCGCGCGTCAACATCAATTTCGAGATCGAGTTGCGCAGCGACGGCACTATCCAGATGCGTTACGGCGACAACCCGCGCGTCTTCTCCGTGGTCGGCATTTCGGGCGGCGAGCCGGACGCCTACATCATCCCTTCGCACACTTCAGAGTCGCAATCGAAAAATTTGAGCGGCGCGCAGACCATAACTTTTTCGCCGCGCACCGTGCAGTTCTTTTCGATCAGCGGGAGCGTCAAGGACGCAAACGGCGTCGGCGTGTCGAACGTCACGGTCACGATTCAGGGCGGCCAGAACGTCTCGACGGCGACGGACAGCAACGGCAACTATTCGTTCAACAACCTGACCTCTGATGTCGGTTACACCATCACGCCGTCGCACCCCAGCTTCAACTTCACGCCGCCGAGCATCAACATCCCCAGCCTGACCTCCAATCAGGGCGCGAACTTCATCGCCGCCCCGAACGCCCCGACGGGCGGGAACACCATCGGGTTCGCGCAGGCGAATTACTCGCACAGCGAGGGGGACGCGCACGCGGTCTTGAGTGTTACGCGCAGCGGCGACGTGTCCGGCGCGGTCACGGTAAATTATCGCACCACCGACACCGACAACTTCACCGCCGGGTGCGCCGACACCACCGGCAACGCCTTCGCCCGTTGCGACTTCGCGACCACGGTCGGCTCGCTCTCCTTCGCTCCCGGCGAGTTCAGCCAGACCGTCACCGTGCCGCTCGTCAACGACGGGCACATCGAAGGCGCGGAAACCTTCCAGATGCAACTGTCGGACGCCGCCGGAACAGGCACGACGCTCGGCGCGCAGAGCAGCACGACCATCACCATTCAGGACAACGACACGTCGAACACTCCGAACCCCATCACCAACATCATCCCGTTCTTCGTCCGCATGCAATATCTCGACTTCCTCTCGCGCCAGCCGGAGCCGGGCGAGCCGTGGACGAACGTCATGCTGCGTTGCGCAGACATCTTTACCGGCCCGTCCGTGAACACAGACTGCGACCGCATCGCCGTCTCGCGCGCCTTCTTCGAGTCGCCGGAGTTTCGCATCAAGGGCGCATACGCGTTCCGCTTCTACAAGCTGGCCTTCAACCGCCTGCCTCAGTACACGGAGATCGTCACGGACATGAGTTTCGTGGCCGGGGCGACCGAGGCGCAGGTCAACCTGCGTCGCGCGCAACTGGCGAACGCCTTCACCGCGCGACCGGAGTTTCAGGCGACCTACGGCAACCTGACGAACGCGCAGTTTGTCGCCACCTTGCTCGGACGCTACGGTCTGAGTTCCGTGACGACGCCCGACCCGTCCACCCCGGACAGCGGCACGAGGGCGACTTTCAGCGGCGCGTTCCTGACGAGCCAACTCGACGCAAACTTCCTGACGCGCGCGCAGGTCTTCCGCGCCATCGCCGATTCCGATCAGGTGCAGGCGGCGGAGTTCAACAGCGCGTTCGTCGCCGTGCAGTATTACGGCTACCTGCGCCGCACGCCCGAACCGGCTGGTTATCAGGCCAACCTGAACGCCCTGCAAAGCGGCGTCAGCCCGCGCGAGATGGTCAACGCGTTCCTCAACTCCGCCGAGTACCGTCTCAGGTTCGGACAGCCCTGAGAGACATGAAATTTAAGGATTGATCCAGTTCTTCATTGCTTCGATGAACCGATGAAGAAATGGATCAATCCTTTCGTTCGGCCAACTGCGCACGCCGTTGCGGACATCAGAGCAGGGGTCGCCTAACTTGCTCTAACACGGGCGTTGCGCTTAGAATGCCCGTTCCCGTTCGCCTCTCGTGGCCTTTCTGCCGTGGGCGGACGGCGTTCTCAAGAATTTCATGAACATCGCTAATCCTGTTTCGGCCTCATTTGGAGATTTTCCAGTGAAAAACGCTTTTCGCCTGTCTTTGATTGCTTTCACGTTCGTCTGCCTGTCGGCCACGCTGGCCTTCGCGCAGGCGACGCCGTCCCCGACGCCGCTCGATTCGTTCTTTACGCAGATCACTGCTTCCACCCCCACCACCAACGCCTTCGTCGGTGGCATCAGCGGCAACGGGCGTTTCGTCGTCTTTGAATCAACGGGCGATCTGTCAACTTTACTTCCCGGCGAAACCACGCGCCTCGTCAACAACGCCGACGGCAACCGCGAAATTTTCCTCTACGACTACGCCCAGCGGCGCATCTTCCAGATCACCAACACGACCGTCGCACGCGTCAACGCGAGCAATCCCGCCGTCACCACCAGCTCGACGACCGGCTTGCCCGATTTCAGCAACGTCGCCGTCGAGGTGAGCAACAATCGCCCCTTCATCAGCCGCGACGGTCGCTGGATCGTCTTCAGTTCCAACGCCGACACCCCGTTCAACTTCAACGGCGACACCAACAAAACGACGCTCTTGGCCGACGGTAATCAGGAAATTTTTCTCTATCGCATCCCCGACGTGCCCGTCGTCGATCTGCGCAGCGGCGCGGACACGGCGTTCGTCAACCTGAGCCAGAACGCCTTCACGCGCATCACCAACACGGCGGCGAGCCGCCTTCCCGTCGCGGGCACGGCGAACAGCACGTCCATCGTCGCCGACGACAACCGCGCCGCGCAGACCAACGACCGCGCCTCGCGCATCGTCTTCGTCTCGACGCGCGATCTGGCGGCCAAGAACGGCGAGGCCAACCCCAACCCCGAAATTTTCGTCTGGACGCGCACCTCCGCTGCCACGACCGTTCCCGTGACGGGCGGGTTCACGCAGGTGACGAACACGACCGGCGCGTTCACCTTCAACGACAACCCCAGCATCTCCGGCGGCACGACGACGGACGACGGTGCGGAAGACAACAACTCCGTCATCGCCTTCATCTCGAACGCGACCGTGATGCGCGATCTGAACGACGCCACCATCACCACCAACAACGCCGACGGCAACGCCGAAGTGTTCGTCGCCAACTTCAACGGCGCGGCGACCACCGGCCTCACGCAGGCCACGCGCACACGCCGCACCAACCTGAACGACCTCGTCAACGTGCTCAACCCCGGCCCGCGCGTCAGCCGCGACGGGCGTTTCTTCGCCTTCGAGACGGTCGCCACCGACCCGGAAGGCGACACCGCGACGAATCAGGCCGTGCGCGGCCTCTACGTCTACGTCATCGCGTCCGACACGTTCATCCAGATCGGGCCGCGCGGCTCGGTCGCCGACCTTGAAGAGGACGTGCTGCGTTTCCCCGTCTTCACGGGCGACAGCAACCAACTCGTCTTCACTTCCGCGCTCAACTTCACGCCCGCCGGGGTGCGCGTCCCGCCCGCCGACACGACGGGGCTGAACCCCTCCGGCTTCAAGCAGATTTACGCCGTGACGATTCCGGCGACGCCACCGCCCGCCGCGCAGGCGTTCACGCGCCTGACGAACGTGACGAGCGGAGTGGCCGCTTCGCTGCAACCCTTCGTCAGCAACACGACGGAGCGTGTCGCCTTCACCTTCAACGGCGAACTCGGCGGCGGCAACGGCGACCTCTCGGCGGAAGCCTTTTACCTGACCGTGAAGCCCGCAACCAGCGAGACGACCGCCGCCACGAGCGCGCTCAGTTATTTCACCGGCGCGACGCAGCGCGAAGTGGTGACGCCCGCCGCCTCGCCCACGCCGACGCCTTCTCCGACGCCCGCCGCCACGCCCATCACCGGCGTCGCGCCCGGCATGATCGCCATCGTGCGTGCGCCCGCAGCCGAAGGCGGCGTGAGGTTCGGCACGGCCACCACGCGCATCTGCGAACCGCAGTCCGCGTGCGACGCCGCCTCCGAGTCGCACCGTCGTCCGTCGCTGCCCGTCGAACTCGGCGGCGTCTCGCTCTCGATCAACAACGCGGCGGCGGGTCTTTATTTCGTCAGCCCGACCGAGATTCAATTCGTCGTCCCCCCCGGCCTCGCCATCCAGACGGGCACGGCCACTTACCCGGTCTTAGTCAGCATCCACGAAGGCGAGACGATCAGAAGCGTCCGCAGCGTCCTGCAAGTCGTCGCCGCGCAGCCCGACATCTTTACGAGGTCGGACGCGCCGACGCGTGCGAGCGTCTTCAACGTCACCAACATGACGCTCGTGGCCGAACCGGCAGAAGGCTTCGCCGTCACGACCGACAGGATGGGCACGGCTGTGCCGACCGTCCTCTCGATCTTCATGACGGGCATACGCAACTTGCCTGTGGCCGCCATCACCGTCAGGATCGGCGACCGCTCGTTGACCGGAGTGACCGAAATCCTCAGCAACACGTCGACCGACATGCCCGGCATTGACCAGTTGAACGTGCAACTGCGCCCGGACTTGGCCGGACTCGGCGACCAGCCGCTTATCGTCTCGGTCACGGTTGGCGGGCAGACGTTCACGAGCCGCCCCGCAGACACCGCGCCGCGCATCCGCATCAGGTAGACGCGCACCCTTAAGCGCGCCGACGTTCACAAAAAAGGGCGCGCGGCCTCTCAGCATTCTCGACGGATGCTGGCAGGCCGCGCGCCCTTTTTTCTTTGGTTAACGAACCGGGAGCGACGCAGGGTTAAGGCATTCACCACCGCAGACATAAAGGGGGCACAGAGAGTTAAGCAAGAGACGATCTCAAATTTGAGATTTCAAATTTGCCTTTCCAATTCAAATTTGCCTTTCCAATTTGAAATCTCAAATTATCCTGTCGTTCATTGTCTTGTCTTTCCTCCGCGGCTCTCCGCGCGCCTCTGCGGTGAACGCCTTCATTATTCGCTCACCCTCAACCGCAACTCCAGCACAGCCGGACGCGAACGAAACCCTGCGGCTGGCTTACCTGCACGGGCGGCGGCTATAATCGTGCGGCAATCAATATTCTGAACCAACTGTATTCCCACACGGTCGCAACCGCCCGGCGGGTGCGTCTGATCGTTCGCAGCATGCGTATCGCTATTGACGGGATTCCGTTGGCCGAGCCGAAAACCGGCATCGGCCACTACACCTTTGAACTGGCGCGCGGCCTCGCGGCTCTCGCTCCCGAACACGATTTCGAGCTGGTCGCCCACGTCCCCATCGAGGCGGCGGTCGAGTCGACCTTCGACTCCGTGCCGCTGCCCGCAAACCTGCGCGCCGTCCACGCGCCGACGAACGCTCTCAGCAAGCGTTGGTGGACGATTGGCCTGCCGCTCTACGTTCAAAGGCGCGGCGTCGCGCTCTTCCACGGCACAAACTACAAAGTGCCGCTCTGGAATCGCTGCCGCACCATCGTCACCATCCACGACCTGTCGCTCCTGCTCCACTCGCACACGCACGAAGAGGAACTCGTGCGCCGCGCGCGCCTGCGCCTCCCCGCGACGGCGCGCATGGCCTCGAAGATCATCACCGACTCCGAGAGCGTGAAACGCGAAATCTGCGAACACCTGCGCATCAGGCCGGAGAAGATCGCGGTCGTGCCGCTCGCGCCGCGCCGCGCGTTCCGACCCGTCGCAACGGCTGACTCGGCTTCGGCACGGCTTCGGCTCGGCGTCGCGGACGAGTTCATCCTCTTCGTCGGCACGGTCGAACCGCGCAAGAACTTAGTGACGCTCGTGCGCGCCTTCGAGGAGTTGACGCGTCGCACGGAACTGCGCCCCCAACTCGTCATCGCCGGGCAAAAGGGCTGGTTGACGGATGAACTCTTCGCGCTCATCGAACAGTCCGGCCTCGGTCCGCGCATACTTTTCACCGGCTACATCCCCGACGAAGACCTCGCCGCGCTCTATTCATCCTGCCGCGTGTGCGTCTACCCGTCGCTCTACGAAGGCTTCGGCCTGCCGCCGCTCGAAGCGATGAGTTGCGGCGCGCCCGTCATCACGAGCCGCATCCCCGTCATCATGGAAACCGTGGGCGACGCCGCCCGGCTCGTCGAACCGACCAACGTCCGCGAACTCGCCGACTCCATCCACGGATTGTGGACGAGCGACGCGGAGCGGCGACGCCTCTCCACGGACGGCATCGCACACGCCGCCGGTTTCACATGGGAGCGCACCGCGCGCCTCACGCTCGACGTTTACGACGAAGTCTTACAGAGCGCAACGGGCGTGCGGAGCGTGGCGAATGCGTAGCGTCTTCTCAATTCGTCGCGGTCGTGGTGCGGTCGAGACTGAAACGAAAAAGGCCGGCCTCGTTTGAGAGGCCAGCCTTGATGTCGTTTGCGTGCGCGTGCGTTTAGTGGCGGTTGCGGTATTCGGGGGAGTAGACGAAGCCCCAGACCATCGTCTTGTAATCGCCGGGGTTGGCGCGCAGGTAAGTGAGCCAGGCGTTGTAGCCTTCGGCCTCCGGCTCGCGGCGCAGGTACCCGTAATATTGCATGGCGACGTAGGCCGGGTCGAACTCCTTCGCTTCGAGTTCCGCGCTCTCGACGATCTTTCTCAAGACCGACGCGCGCGTCTCCGTGCCGTTGCCCAGACCGGCGATGAGTTGATCTTTGTTCGCCACCGAGATGCCCGCCGTCTGGAGCAGTTTCTCGACGTACTGCGAGGCGGTCAGGCTCGCCGGATAGGTCGTCCCGAAGTCGCCGCGCGACAACCACGCGGCTGCGAAGGCGTCGCGCTTGGCGACTACTTCGGCTTCGGTCGCGCCCGTCACGCTGCGCATACCGGCGACGATTTCGGGGTAGGTCGGCAGGCGTCCGAACGACGCCTTATAGAAGCGATAGACGTAGTAGCCTTTGATGCGAAACTCGCGCGACTCAAAGAAACTCTTCGAGACGTGCACCCGCTGGCCGTTGACGCCGTCGAGGCAGTTGCGGTCGCCGTTGCAGCTATTGAGCACGCTCATCCACGAGTTGAAGCCTTCGGCTTCGGGGAAGCGGCTCAGAAAGTCTATGTACTGCTGCTGGACGAAAAAGTCGCTGTCGTCAATCGTGATGCGGGTGTTCGTGCCGGGACGCAGCCGGACGGGCTTGACGCGCACGTCGCCATAGAACAACTCGGAAGGCAACGAAGGGTCTTCGGTGACGATTCGGAGCGTCGGCGCGCTCTGGCCTTGCGCGACGGCAAACGACGCGCACAGCACGGTTAAGAATAAGGCAACGACGAATTTACGCATGTGTATCACTCCCGGTACTCTATAGACGGTGGGACTATTTTTCTGTAGCTTAGGAAATCACTTGGGAGAGCCGGGGCTACTCGGATCGCTCTTTTGCGCCCATCCGAGCGGTCGCTCACGGGCACAACCCAACAACTGTTATCGTAGCTTGCCCTCAGAGCGTTTGTCAACGATATTGACCCTGCACGCAGATTAGACGCGGGCGCGGGTTGTTGAGACGAAAAATAAGTGTGCGAGACGAGCCGCAAGGCGTCGGAATAAACTCTCTCAAGGGCACGTTTAGAGATGCCGCGCGGCATGGCGGGCGTTGCCCCCGCAGGCGCGCCGCAGGGCGAAAAGATCGCGACGGATGGGGAAAACTCTTTGCGGATAGACGGGAACTCAAGCGCGCGCCTGTGGCGTCGGCGACGCGGCGACGCGGCGGTCTTGGCCGTCATCGCCGCGTTCTTCACGTTGATGTTCGCGCAGCAAATTTTCGGCGGGACATTCCTGCTGGCGGGCGACCCTCTATATTATTCCTATCCGCTGCGCAGCGTGGGCTGGGAGATGATTCGCGCGGGACAGTTGCCGCTGTGGACGCCGCTCGTGCTGTCCGGCTACCCGCTCCTGTCCATGTCCCAACTCGCCTTCGCTTATCCTCTCACGTGGGGCTACCTCTTCCTGCCCGGCCACTGGGCGGAACAACTTTACGTGCTCGCGCCGTTCCTGCTCTCGCCGATCTTCACTTACGCCTACGCGCGCGAGACGGGGCGGAGTCGTCCGGCTGCGTTGCTCGCCGGTCTGGCGTTCGGCTACGGCGGGATGATGTGCAGCGGCATCTCGTTCACGGGGCTACCGTCGAACAGCATGCTCTGGCTGCCGCTCCTGCTCATTCCCATAGACCGCGCGGCGACGGGGCGGGGCAGGTTTGTCCCGCTGCTCGTCGGCGCGACCGCCGCTTACGCGATGTCCGTCCTGAACGGGCAGGGGCAGAGCTTTCTCTACACCGGCATGGTCGCCGCCGCTTACGGACTCTACGTGTCGCTCTTTCCGCCCCGAAGGGAAGCGCGGGAAGACAGCGACGACGACAGCGCGACGGCGCACGACGGCAGCACAACGCCACGCGGCGGCGTCGCGGTGAATGACGACGAGCGTGCGGCTGGTAAAGATGACGAGAGTGAGGCTCGTAAATCAGGGTGGCGAGAGTTGCGCAGGTGGCGGCCTCTGTTCGTCGCGCTCGGTGCGCTGATAATGTCGGCGGGTCTGGCCGCGTTCCAGATTCTTGAGACGATGCGTGCGGCGCGGCGCAGCATCCGCAACACGCTCAGCTACGAAGCCATCAGCACGGGCGCGTTCACTTTCAAGGAAGCTGCCGCCTCGCTCGTCCTGCCGCTTTATTATTCGACGGACGTATCGGCCTATGTGCCGTCGCTCGCGCTCGTCTTCGCCGCGCTGGCGTGCTTCGCCTTATTGGCGTGGCGCGACGAAAGGCGAGATGCGCGCATCTATTTCTGGATCGGCGTGGCCGTCGTGGGCTGGGTCCTGATGCTCGGCCCGAACACTCCTGTGCAGCAGGTCGTCTACCGTCTCCCGCTGCTCAACAAATTCCGCGTGCCCTCGCGCCACACCTTCGAGTGGACGTTCGCCCTGAGCATCCTCGCGGCTTACGGTTGGGACATCGCCACGCGGCGCGGTTGGATCGGGAAACCTTCGGGCGCGACGCGTCGGCGACACCGGGGCGGCTACGAGAAGATCGTCGTCGGGTTCTTACTCGTACTGTGCGTCGCCATCGGCGTCTACTGGTGGCGGGCGGTGCAGGTCGCCGCGCTGCCGGGGACTTACGATTACACGGGCTTGCCTGAGTCTACTTTCCTCGTCTGGAAAATAGCTTTCACGCTCGGCGTGCTGTGGCTCATCCGGCGAAGCGCGCGGTACGGCCAACCGCGCGCGCGCGCGGCCTTACTGATGGGCGCAATCGCGCTCGCGTGTTTCGTCGAGCCGTCGGCGGGCATCTCGCGCTGGTACGAAGGGATGCTGCTGACCGGGGAGCGTTTCCGCGTCGTCTCGCCCACGACGCGCTTCCTGCAAAACTATCCGCCCGAAGAGATGCGCGCTTACACGCGCGTCGAACTCTACTCCGAAGAGTTCACCACGACGCCGCGCCTCGAAGCGCCGAACCTGACCGCGCTCCACGGTATCCAGAACATCGCGGGCTACGAGCCGCTCATCTTCGAGCGTTACAGCCGCGCGCTCGGCGGCGTCGGGATGGACACCGTCACGCCGCGCGAAGGCTACGCGCGCAACACCCAACTCTTTCAACCGCGCTCGCACGTCCTCGATCTGCTGAACACGACTTTCGTCGTCTCTTTCTCGAATCTCGGGATCACACTTCAGAGTCTCACCCTCCGCGACGGCGTCTCCTTCTTCAACTCCGACATGCAGACCGCGCTCGACCCCGGCAAGACCATCACGCTCGACGGCGGCACAGGCGACACGCTCGCGCTCGTCACCTCGCTCTCCAATTCGGGCGAACTGGAGCAGGGCACGGTCGTCGCCAGAGTGCGCGTCCACTTCTCGGACTCGCCCGTCGTCGAGCGCGACTTGCGCGCGGGCGTGGACACAGCCGAGTGGGCGCACGAACGCCCTGACGTGCGCAACTCCATCCGGCACGCGCTCGCGCCCGTCTTCGACACGCGCCCCGGCGACGATAAAAACAGTTACGCGTCTCAACGCTATCTCGCGCTCGTCCCGCTCGACGCGCGCGGTCGCGTGGACAAGATAGAGATCACAAACGTGACAGACGGCGCGCCGCTCGCACTGTGGAAGGCGACCCTTCACGACTCCGCCAGCAAAACTTCGACGCCGATCTCCTCGCTCTCTTCCGAATGGTGGGAGACGGTCTATCAACAGGACCACGCGCTCATCATGCGCAACCGGCGCGCGCTGCCGCGTGCGTGGCTGGTGGGCGAAGCGGAGGCGGTGGACGGCGAGGAAGCCCTCCGGCGCATCAGCGGCGAGAGCGCACACGACTTCGACCCGCGCCGCACGGCGTTGCTGGAA
>Ga0307513_10001284_pt1 | contig 36326 bp, 34 predicted proteins | sample 15_EM_MG_FD_202174 | JGI IMG/M metagenome (GOLD analysis project Ga0307513, IMG submission 202174) | Populus trichocarpa ectomycorrhiza microbial communities from riparian zone in the Pacific Northwest, United States - 15_EM | ecosystem: Host-associated > Plants > Roots > Unclassified | place... | reverse complement strand
AAAACCCCATAACACCCATGCCCTACACAACACGCGTTTTACCCCTATAACAACCCCCCCCCCCCCCCGCCCAAATGCTTTGCACCTGGAACACAAAAGAGAAGGTAAGGATCTTCAAAATCATTTGCCTTACTACTAACACCTAACCTGGGTCTATCCCGGGGCGCCAGAGGCAGAGACAATCAAAACCCGTGATCGGATAGCAGCCCACCAGAGAAACCGTGAAAGTTCTCAAAGCTCCTTCCATTCATTGCAGCAACCAAACCTACTTCGAGTAACTAAACGTTAATTTAAGTCTAACCTTACACCAAGTTACGCTAATCCAAAAGCGGCCACATTATTTGCTCGGCACATGCGGAACAGGAAGGGCCCAGATCGGAATGCACGGGGAAAAAAAAGAAAAAAACAAAAAGGAAAGGTTCCACATGCGCGGGTTTGAGCACGTTTTTTTATAAACCTCCCCATCCCCACCAATGAGCCGCCGTGGGGGCTTTTTTACTAGAGGTCTTTATCGTTGTTGCTCAGCTTAGTGGGTCTGGATGTTTTCATTTGTTATTACTATTTATCACTAAGCCGGGCCTGCTCTGAATCATTGCCGGGGAGAATGCGATACAACTTTTTTGAAAATTCTTGGGGGGTAAGTTACCAGGGGACAGCCCATATTGGGGGTGGAACTATCGGCAAGGCCGGGTTAGGGTATGATGGATCGGTGAATTTGAGTCGTTTTTGTTTTCTACATGTTACGAGTATGGGTTTGTATGATACGGCACTGCGCCGTTAAGAAGTTACTCGTGATGGCAAGGAAGTTGGGCTCGGGGTCGATTGATTGGTCGATTGATTGATGAACGGATGGTGGAGTGAGTTCTTCGAATGGGGTACGCTAACCCAGTATCCCGTGCAATTACTGTGGACTCTGGCTCTGCCGGTACTAAACTGGGTAATCAAACCCATTCATGGTATGCTATCTACCAAAAGAAGGTTATGATATTATGGGGGGGGGGTGGGGAGTCCTTCTCTACCCGCAAACAATACAGCAGGATAGCGGCAATTTAGGTTTCAGAAACCCACCCACTCACGTACTGTCCAGAATGCCCCCGCCCAATATCACACATATTCACACATAATAATACAAAAGGCCTACACCCGCCAAGCTATCCAAGAAATTGCAAGAATTCGTATATCCAATTCCCATCAACCAATCCTTCCTCCCTCCTCACGTAACCTTTCCCTTTCACTCACTTGACCTCCACAAGCAAACAAACAAACAACCAACCAACCAACCGAACAAACAAATCCAGCACCACCACCGCCACCAAGAAAAACAGCCAAGGAAAAAATGAAGATCACCTCCACCCTCCTCACCCTTCTCTCCATCCCCCTCTTCGCCAGGGCGCACTTCCAGCTGACCTACCCCCCCTCTCGTGGTGACAACGACCAAACGCAAGCCACCTCGCCCTGTGGCGGTCTCGACACGCCCTCCAAAACCCGCACCCCCTGGAGCGTGACGGGCGGGCAACTAAAGTTTGAGGCGGGGCATGACGAAGCAGACACAGCAGTATACCTAGGCATTGGGAACAATCCGAAAATCAACGACTTCAGCATCACACTAGCACCAAGATTCCAGCAGGTCGGCCTCGGCACCTTCTGTTGGAGCCAGCTGTCCGTCCCGGATGGCGCCCCCGGTGTTCGTGATGGGGTGAACGCCACGATTCAGGTAGTGCAGGCGGGGCATACGGGTGGCGGGCTTTATAACGTAGGCCCTTCTCTCCCCAATTAACTAGCAAGTGATAGCTAATAAGGTCGGGCGGTTCTATTTTTTTATATAGTGTGCGGATATAACCTTCGTCTCGTCTCCGCCGGGAGGCGTTGCGGCCTGTTCTAATTCTTCCGGTGTCTCGGCGGAGCCGGCATCTGCAAGCAGTGGTGGTGGTGGTAATCCCACTAATTCCTCATCCTCGTCGGCTTCGCCGTCTACCACGACCAAGCCGAATGATGGGAACGTGAATGCTGTTGAAGGAATTGTATTCGTGGGCGCGGGGATAATGGCTATCATGGGGGGCTGGATGCTCTAGATGGGTTCAAGTTGGGTTCGTGGGTGCTTTTTTCTATATTATTATTATCTCTTATTATTCCTTCATTGTATTGTATTATACAGTAGATAGTATAGCTGGCTTCTTGGCTGGTAATTGACCTGGATTGGATTGTAGCTGAATGGGGTATTAGAGTGTGAGCGGTAATGATGTGTGATACCGGTACAGTACATGTGGTATCACGAGCTCGAGCATCGTAGTTAGCGGATCCAGGCATGAATGTGGGTCCTGTCCTATCCTGTCCATACCCATATCTATGCCCGAGCCCATAAGGTAAACTTATCCACATATAAGAAACCCACCACAGCGCACGAATCCGGAGCATACAATAGTAAAGCTGCCCTACCGTACCTGCATAAACTATCCATCCATCAATCACACCCCCGCCGCCTACCGGGACAAATTCGAAAATCCATTTCAAGCCTGATTTGATACTTATAATCCATCATGGTAAGTTAATATAGTTATCATCATAATCCGTAACTTGTATGATGTAGCGCAGTATGTACCGTATATATACTGCGGATGGGCGGTCGCGGGATCTTGGCGGACCAGCGGACATATTGGCGGTGTTAATTATATAATAATATTATTATCATAATACTTGTAGTGCTGTTATGTATGATATTATTATTATGATGGAGGTGGTCACTCGCATGAAACCACCGGGGATGTTGTCCTGCTGATTGAATTGGGGGCCCTTACGGGGGGGCGGTGGATACGATGGCCGGTTCTTGTGTAAGTTTGTATCATATCGCTCTTGCTAGGATTGCACTTGAGTAGTGTGATTGCGGAGCGGTATCCTCACGAAGGGATAAAAAAGTATCATTGGTATGATGATAGAAGTTGGCATGTGATTTTTCATGGTTTTTATTAGGCTATACATCTTGACCGGGTGGGATCAGGAATGGGGCTGCGGGGCTTTGTCATTGCCTTGCGGTGACGACGTCTAGGCTTTTCCGTTCAAATCATCTATTAGCATAGTGCGCCGTGTCTGTCTGTTCCTGCGGTGTTAGTTATCGCGCCAACTTCGAAATGCGGGGCGCTGCCGGGGGAAAGGTATCGAGAACTGTCATCACTGTATCATGTTGTTGTAAATTTGTAGTACCTTAATCTCTTAAAGGGCAAGGGAAGGAACAAGCAAGAAGAGAAAGGAACATAAAACATGGATAGCCCAACCCCTTCCTTCCTCCCTCGCAGAAAGCGGGAGGAAGAAAAAGAAAGAAAAAAACCGATAGCAAAAATACAATTATTTCGCCTGTCTACATTGGAGATTTAATTTAATTAATGCTAATGTCAATGTTCGCTCCCGCGGATCCACCGGCCAAATATTAATTCTCCGAAAAATACACCGGCGAGGACGGCACAGAAGTAGCCAACGTTGAAAGTCATTACCGCTAACATGCTGAGTATCGGTAGGATATTAGCCAGAGGCATGGGGGGGGGGGGGAAGAGTAGAGAAAACGTACAGTAAATACCCGACCCCTGAAGTAACCATCTGCATCCAAGCCCTCGGTAAATCAACTGACCACCTCCATGGCTTCCCGCCCCAACCGTCTTTCCCCCTTCCTCCTTCTCCGCTAATGCCGTCATTTCCATCCAGTCTCCCCGAACTATCCAGACTCCCGGCCTTCCCCGCTGCAACGAGTACACTTCGCTCATTTTCCTTAACAGCCCATTTGTGGTCCTGCACGCTCTTCCATGCTACCAGGAATCTGTACGTGAACGCTAGGAGTACCAGAAAGACGATTGTGCCAGTGTATTGCCCTGGTGTAGTTGGCGCCCACGCGGACGAGTAGAGTGGGTCTGTTATGCTCGTGTGGAAGGCCATGCTCATGCCCGAGGAGGGCATGGAGTGTGAGGAGGAGTGGTCATCGCCCATGGAGTGCATTGTGTCGGTGCCGGAGGTGCCGGCTTGGTCATTGTGTCTTGTGAAGTCGGCCATTGTGCGGACTGTGTGTCTTGGGAGGAGCATGTTAGGATTTATATCCCTCTCTACCGTGTTTGCTGGAATGTATTAAGGGGGGTGGAAGGAAGTATGATACAATATCTCGCGCAGCGAGATAATGGAATGAGTGATGTATGGGACTTTTTAAAAAGAGAATAGGAAAGAGAAGAGAAGAAAGGAGGAAAGAAACAAAATACTCTCTTTCTCCAAAATAAGAATGAAAATAATGACAGGCACAGCGAAAGGAGGGAACGACGGACTGAGAAGAACTTGCCTGGAAATGTAGCTCCTGCCGGAAACTTATATGAAAGGGTGTGCCTTTCCTCCCTTCCCTCTCCTTCAATTGACGGGTCCCAAGTTTAAGCTTAACAGCCCTACCCCTTCCTTCCTTCCCTCCTCCCGTCTTCAGCCCTGTGATTTCTGTAACCCGGACAAGGTTCTTCGAGTGATGGGGGCAACCTCAGCGTAAAGCGTTGCTCGCTTGCTGGATGTCAACCAAGCGTTGCGCCTTCAAAAGGAAAAAAAAAGATAAAAAGGGAAAAATCCGCGACGTTCCAGCCTTCAAGTAAATCTCCGGATTTCGCGCGAAGACAGGCCCACCCACCCACACAGACAGATATAAAACTTTTATGATACGGTGTCCTACCTCTGCCTTTTGGCATTCAGGAAGGCATGAAACCGAAGGCACGCGGTGGGAGAATTATATTTAAACCTGGGTGGCCTAGTGCGGGACGGTAGGGGTGAATGGGCAGGGGTTAACACGCTCGCTGATGCTTGGAGGGGAGAGAGGGGTAGGGCAGTGTAGGACAGAGATACGGTATGATACAGCGCTCGAGCATAGGAGGCGAAGATGGGGGGATGCGGGCTTTTGAGTGTATTATTAGGAGCGGTGGTGGGATGGGTGTTGTTTGTTGGCCCACATTGTGGCTGTTTGACTGTCTGTCCCTTTTGGTAACAGATTTCTGTATCGCTTTGCAACTTTATTGCTGTACGAGTACAAGTACCGGTACTTGCACCCTACGGACGGGACAGGGGATGCAGCAGGTTTGGAGGGAAGCTACGGGTACCGATACGGTACTCGAGGGCAGTACCGGCACTCGTAGAAGTACGCGGCTCCCACTCTACTCTACTACTACCGGTACCGGTACTTGTTACCAACACTCGTTGTTCGGGGGCTCGTTTTATTTTGCTGAGCATGTTTCGGACTAATTGGGTAAAACGCCAGTGAGCAGGTTCTGGCCCGATCGGGGAAGTGTTGTCAAGGAGGCTCTCTAACGTGGGGTTATTCCCTTCTTTTTTTTCTTTCTTTTCTGCCTGTGCTTGGTTTCTTGGGAAAAAAAGAAAGAAAAAAAAGAGTGGTTATGCGAGGTTAAAGTTTATTGGGTGAATACTGGGTTCAGCTGGAATTTTGGTTGGGCGGTTATTGATTGACTAGGGTTGTACTCTACCACAGAGTGCTGGCGTAGTGAAGGTATTGTGCTATAACTGGTTTACGACGGTACAGTACTGGTACTCGCACAAGCATTGAACAGGGTAGATGAGAGGGTTGAAGGGTGGGGGGATGATGGTGATAATGAGGAGGCAAGGCTCGAGTGAGGGAGAAAGATAGAGGTAATTATTACGCTTTCTTCCTCCCTCCGCCTGTGCCTGCGCGGCCTGTTTGATTGATATTTCGAGTAAAGAATGAATGAATGACTGAATGAACGAATGAGGGGTGTAGGTGATGGTTCTCCGCCTTGCAGAAAAAGATTTTGATGTTATGATAGTTCATTATTCTCGCCTCCTTCTCTCCTTCCCTCCTCACTCCCTCCTCCCGCCTAGCATCCGGAGTCTGTGATCTACCCTAGGAAACACCCTTGCCTTACTACCCTAACGTCTGCCTTCCTCGTACATATGGAGCCGTGATTTGAGGAAAGTCGTCTTACCTGCCCGTCCCCATTTCAATGTATACACCCACTCCGTCTGACCTTTCCCACGCCTTCTGGTTTGGGTCTCCAGCTGTCCCTACTACTTACTTACCCACTCCGTCCCCCGTTATCTAACAATAAAATCATATTATACTCGAGGACGGTTCATCGCCTCCTGAGTTTCCTCGCTTCATTCCCCCGTGATTGGCTGGGCAAGCCCCGCCATTGACACCTCAAACATGTCACATTCGGGGCATGGTGGCGGAGGGGGCGGGCTCTTTCCTATCCCGGGAGACCCCTACTTCGCGAAGATCTACTGGATGTTCGTTGGCGGAGCTATAGGCGTCGGAGTACTGGTGCACCTTGGAGAACTATTGCTCTACCGTCACAGGCTTGTTGACACTCTGTTTGTATCAAATTTTCCTTGGCTGACCTGAATGCCTCAAGAATCTCGGCCGCTTCTAAGGCTCTCCCCGAGCCAGCCAGACCAAAAAACTTTCTTGTGAGATGGTATGCGACTCTCACTGCGACAACCCGTGAAGCGATATACTATACCGCCCCGTTAATAGATGCTCGGAGAATACCATCAAGCGCGGGCTCGAGGATATTGTGGAAAAAGGGCCTACCATTGAACTTGCCACAGTTTGGTCATGTCCTGCTCATTACTGCGAATCTCGCCCTACTGCTGTCGCTCGTTTTTTATAGCTGGGATGTGGAGGACAGACGGAATTGGGAGGCCTTGGCTGTGCATACTGGATGGATTACTCTTGCTCAACTGCCCTTGGTATTCCTGTTGGCTGGAAAGAGGAACCTAATTGGGTACGCTACTGGCACTTCTTACGAGCGATTGAACTGGATTCACAGATGGGTCGCACGGTGCATGTTCATCACCGCTACAATCCATTTGGGCTATTTTTTTCGGACATGGGCCCAGTATGACTATATCGAACGCAAGCTTGAGATTGATATCATATCTCGTAGAGGGCTGGGTGCCTGGTGCGTGCTGCTGTGGATCGTGTTGTCGAGCTTCGCACCTATCAGAGGATGGAGATACGAGCTTTTTGTTGCCCAGCATATAATTAGCTTCATTGGCTTTGTCGTCATGGTTAGGCTGCACACTCCGAGTGATGCGCATGTCTATGTTTGGGTACCGGTGGCGGTTTTCTTCTTCGACCGTGCTTTGAGGATAATATATATGCTCTACACAAACCTAGCTATCTTTCACCCAGGAAGGCTACCGAGGCCCTCCGGACCCTTCACCTGCAACGCAACTTTTCATGCGCTATCGGACAAAGCTACAAAAGTGGTAATACTCAACCCGCCGTTTAGTTGGAGTCCGGGACAACATGCGTTTGTTTCCTGTCACTCGCTGGTGCCGCTGCAGTCCCACCCCTTCACAATTACGACTTTGTCATCTGATAATTCCCTAGAGTTCGTGATCCGGACCCAGAAGGGTGGGACTGGGAAGCTTTTTGATTATGCGTGTGTGTTGCCGGTCAATAAAGATAAATCGAAGACTGTTATCATCGATGGTCCCTACGGCCAGGTTCGTCCACTGGAGCAATTTGACACAGTTTTTCTGTTAGCAGGAGGCGCTGGCTCTACTTTCATCATCCCATTACTAAGGGACCTTGTACGGCTAAGGAGGGAGTCCAAGCCGATGGTGACAAGAAAGATCAGACTTGTCTGGGTTGTTCGGAGTAGTACACAGATTAGTTGGTTCGCAAAGGAGATTGCGGATGCAATAGCGACCCTTGGGAAGTTTGATGGGCTGGTTCTGGAAACGAGTGCTTATGTCACTTGTGGTGTGTTATCAGCGTCATCGTCAGGCTCCCCCAGCAAGAATGGATTTCTTGATGAAGCAAATCCAAAGGCAATCCCTGACGAGAAGACTGAAGATGCGGTAGTAGAAGAGAGCGAACTCCGCGGTGGCGACCGCTGCTGTGGTCTGTTCTCAGCGTTATCACCAAGTTCCCCTAGCAAGAATGGATTTCTTGATGGAGCAAATTCAAGAGCAATGCCTGATGAGAAGACTGAAGACATGGCAGCAGAAGAAAGCGAACTCTGCGGTGGTGACCGCTGCTGTTGTCAGGAGGTTCTCGAAGATGAAGACGCCATCATCGAGGCCAACAAAGCCGATAGGGAGAAGCAAGTCTGCTGCTGCTGTTCGCAATCCACCGCGCCTCACCCAAAGATACCGAAAACGATAGGAGGTGCAGGCCCCGTCGGGGCGCGGACTCAGGATTCTACTTCTTCGCAGAACAGCTTTGCCGCATCGCTTCACTTATCGCCGGAACATATATTTTCCGGTCGTCCTGCTATCAAAAGTCTTTTGAATAAAGAGCTTGAGAAGGCGCTTGGGGAGAGTGCAGTGGTGGTATGTGGCCCGGCTGAATTGATCCAGAAGACGAGGCAGGCCGTTGTTGCGCTCAGTGATGAGAGGGCGGTGCATAAAGGGACTGGTGCACAAGGCGTAAGTTTACCCCCATCTTCGTTTGGTTGGCTGGCTAGGGGCTAACAGGGTTTAGATTTATTTGCATACCGAATCGTTTTCCTGGTAGGATAAGTGTTGCATCTAGCGGGTGGGCGGTTTCTTATGTATATCATCCAGGGCTATCCGGAGTCTGGGCCCCGTGTATATATTATGATACCTGTTTAGCTTGTTGGGAGGCAGGACTGTTCGGCATTGGTCATTGTGATTGTGCTGGTTGTAATATGTGGTTTGGTGGGGTTTGTTTGTATGGAGTACGTCGATGAGAAGAGGGGTTTTTGCAATGCCTGTTAGACCTATGATATGTTTTGAGAAGGATGGGTTTCCATTTCCGATGGCAGGAGGTGATTGACTCATGAATAGCCGGTAGAGGGAGGGATAAGAATTTTAATTTCTTAATAATCAACTCGAGCTAAAGATTTCTCTTGTTTGTTTTTGGGTTCTCTGCAATTTCAATTCTATGTGCTGATTAGGAGCAGTGTTGCAGGACGCAGTGATCCTACGGGCACATTACGACCAATTTCGTGGACAACTTTCGCTACATGGCCAGTAGGTCCCCGTCCTATATTTATAGACCTTTATATCAATCGAAAAAGGGGAGCGCTACCACCAGGGCAGTCTTCCAAAGCACTTTGCCTAGTATTCTCTCCATTACCATCCTTCACAATATCTTTCACCCTTCCCTCACGACAGAAGGCCAAAAAAATCATCTCATCACAGAGCATCACTCGCTACCCACCGTCTGCGGTCCTGCCGCCCACAACTGACTCATCAAGGGATCCAATGTCACCGGTACCGCTATCCCCGTAAAATCCCCGCAAAATCCACCTGCTACACCCCACTACCAACTCCCAACATCCTTCCCTCAACCTCCCCCCTTCTCCCAATTTAACCCAATTCCCCTAACCCCTCACCGCGCCCGAACAACAGAACAAAAAAAAACGGAACAATGCCATCCCCACCCTCAGACCCCCCCACCCTCCCCAAAACCACCCTGCTCGACCACCTCTTACACAACCGCTCGGAAATCCGGACCAAAAATCCGCTCGACGAATCCGAGCCCTTCCAGAAATTGTAACCCTTCCCTCATCGCCTGTCCCCGATTCCACCATTCCGCTTCGCGGGGAGCTAGTCTAATAAGAATGATATAACAGGTGCGAAGCCTGCCGCCGTGGCGACCTAGAAACCGTGCAGGGCTTGATCGCGTTCGAAGGCGTGAACTTGAACGCCGTCGACCGGTTTGATAATCTTCCCTTGACTTTGGTACGTATTTCGCCATTTCTCATGCGCGGGAGTGAGTGAGTGAGTGGTTGGGGTGGCTGAAGGGGGAAGCGACAAGGCTAGTCTGTGCGGGCACTACGAAGTTGTCGAGCTGCTGCTCGAGAGCGGCGCTCTATGCGAGAGGGACACATTTCAGGGCGAGAGGATTTTGTACAATGCCTTGAATAATCGGATTAGGAATTTGTTGGTGCGGTATGATGTATTACCCCCGCTCGCTCTGCCTACTCTCACCCTCCATGGCTGATGTTGAGGGGATAGTACTCGAAAAGTGTCGATCCGGCGCAGCCGTGGGCTGCCCATATCACCTCCTTACTGTCGCGGGAGCCGTTGGATACTACTGACGTAGTTGTGACCGTGACTTCCGCCGCTGGCTTGCAAACGGCCTTTCACCTGCACAGGTTCATGCTCTCAGCTCGCTCGCCGTACTTCCGAAGGAAATTCTCTCTCCCTGCCGTCCCCTTGGCCGCTGCCGGTGACCGCGAGCTTAAAAAGACCATCCGGCTCCCGCAAAAATTCTTCTTGCGCGCGTTCGAGACTGCGGTGAAATATATCTACCTCGGCGAGGTTTCTGCGGACCCTGATTCGGACGGGGAGGTGATGGCGAATATAGAAAAGTTGAGCAAATATCTGAAGATACCGGAGCTGTGGAGGTTTTTGCTAGCGGATACGCCAAAGTTACGACGGCAGCTACGCAGTGAGGGGCTGAAGAAGGCACAAGAGGGAATGGAAGAGTGGGTGCAGGAGAACGTGCTAAAGAAGAGGGTCGTGGTAAGGAAGTCACAGGTCGGGCGAATCAAGATATTCCCGGAAAACGATAGTTTCGCAGACGTGCTCATCCGCTCCGACGAGCCGGACTGGCACGACGCAGACGCAGACGGAGAAGCAGAATCAGAGGAAGAGGAAGAGGAAGACCACCTTGTACACATCTACCCAGCCCACAAATCCCTCCTCCGCTCCGAATTCTTCACGACAATGTTCACGTCCCCCTTCCTCGAGGGCCTGCCCACAACCCCCACCTCGCCCCTCCCCATAATCCCTCTCCCCCTGCCTGCGCCCACCCTCCCATACCTCCTCCGACACCTCTACCTCGAAACACCGACCCCGCCCCCACTCCGGCACTCGCTCTCCCTCCTCTACACCTCCGACATCCTCCTGCTCGACCGCCTAAAGTCCAAATGCGCACAAGTCATCGCCACTGCGTCCAACGATCTCCCCTTCCACATCTACGACGTCATCCGCGCAGCATGGGCCACGCGCGTCCCGCGCCTCGAGGCCTTCGGCGCAAAGTACATTGCCGAGCGGCTCGAAGACTTTCTCCCCGACCCGGAGTTTGCGGGGCTGGTCGCCGAGAGCGCGGGGAGGATCAAGGGTCGGCAGGAGACGGATACTATTGAACTCGTGGACGACATTAGGTATTACCTTGACGAGAGATTCAGGATGAGGGTGGAGGATAATCTGGGCTTCTGTGGGAATGGGGAGGAGGCGGCGGCGGCGGCGGTGGGCGAGGTGGACGAGGTGGACCCCAGTCTGAAGACAGGGAAGGGTCATGTTTATGAGGAGTTGCTGGGGAGGGTTGACACACTTTTGGAAGGGTTGAGATTGGATGCTTAGATAGTCAGAGATGTGCACACATACATGTTCGTTCGCTCCTTTGTTTATTCCACCCTCATTTTCGCGAGGCACATTATGATACCAGGGCAGTTATTCTTGGGGATGAATAGAGCTCTAAGATTTCTCATAATGGTAGATTTACAATAACATAGGTAGGCTATCAGGCCGATCAAGTAGTAGGTGGCGGGAAAAAAGCCCGCTTCCAAGTCTATGTAGTTGGGATCATCCATATTTGGCTTTCAATCCATGAGAGGGGGGGTAGCATGAAAATAAAAATTTAAAAAGATGGAGATACGGCGAATCGAACGCCGGACCACCTCTATGCTAAAGAGGTATTATACCACTAAACCATATCCCCATAATTTACCATTTCCGTCGCTTTTGACAATATCAAGCGCTTTTTCTGTAAGCTTCAGTAAAGACTATCAAACACAAGGTACCGTATGCTACAAACATAAACCTCCCCCTGCCATCTAAAACCCATGTTCAGTACTATCCCCTCCTATCGCGCTCGTCGCCGCAGAGCTGGCCACAGCCTGCAGCACCCCATCCAAATAATTCGCCCCGCTCCATTTCTGGTGTGTGAGCACGTCGCATCCAATCTCCTTCTCGCGCCTCTGCACAAGGTCAACGTACGCGAGCATGCCCTCATTCTTAAACCGGGTAGCGAGCTCACACGTAGCGAGGGCATTCGAGTGCAATCCCGCGAGGGACACGAGTTGCAGCACGAAGCCCTCTTTCGCCAGGTCCCAGATGAAGGATTTCAACTGCTCCGGCGTGAAGCCCTCTGCTAGCCAATTGAAGCTGGGCGAGAGGTTGTAGACTAGGTGTTTACCCGCGGCCAGGGAAGAAGGGGAGTGCAGGAGGGTACGGGCGAAGGAGGTTGCCTGCGGGAGCGATGGACGTTTGGTCTCGAGCCAGAGGAGGTCGGAGTAGGGCGCGAAGGCCTGCGTGCGCTTTATGGCGGCAGGGAGGCCGGCGGAGTAGTGGTAGTAGCCTTCCCGGGTGCGAGGGAGGTCCCAGGAGAAGAAGATTTCGTGGCCGAGGAGTGCGCCCGCGTGTTCCCGTGCGACGGCGTTGCTACGGGTTGATGCGTTCTGCATGTATTCTTCGATCTTGGCCTGGGCGTTGGGGAGTTTGGCGAGTTGGGACTTGACAGCGTCGTCGAAAGTTGTTAATTTGTGCTCTGCGAGCCAGGCTGCTTCCGTCCTGATGAGAGCTCCGGCCGAGGCACCGGTAGATTCGAGGCTTTGGAGGACTTCGCTAAGAGGGGTAGTTTCGGTGGTTGTGCCTAGAATGAATTGGTGGTCGCGGGTGTCGACGGTGCTGTTGATGAGCTTTCCACTCTCACTATCCGTTCGTGCGATCAAGAGGTTCTCCACGCCCATTAGGTCCCACTGGAAGCGTGTCGCAATGAGCCGGTTTATGTGCTCGCTGATAGGCACAAGGACTTTGCCCGACAGGTGCCCGCACTTCTTGCCACCATGCATTTGGTCCTCCAGGTGTATCGCTGCAGCCCCGTTCTCGGCAAAGAGCTTTGCTAGCTTCATTACGGCGGATAGCCCCCCATGTCCGGTGTCCCCGTCCGCGATTATCGGGCGGAGATAGTCTACCCACGGCGTCTCCTTGCGCTGTTGTGGGGTCATGCTCCGGCGCTCGTCGTAATGCTTTCGGTCGTGGAGTTGCTGGGCTTTGAATAGCCGCTGAACCTGGTTTGGTACAGTATTGTACGGGTAATCCCCGAGATCCGGTGATACTTCATTCGTAGTCGTGAGAACACTGGAACAAGCCCATCCACTCACGTATAGTGTCTCGAGATGCGGTGCTTGCTGAGTCATTTGCACGGGGTCAATAGCGCCCACTAATACCTCCTCTTCATTAGCCACCCCCCTTCCTGTGCCATGCCTCTAGAAATGGTGTGGAGGGGATACTAGTATGCACCGGCAACTCCTGTGCCGCCCGCTCATTCAACAACTCGAACAGCTTCCTAGCCGTCTGCGAGCTTGGATAATGCTGCTTCAGCGTGCCTCGCTTGCTAACAACGTCCTCGGCGGAATACGGTCGAGTAATCCCTTTCCATCGTGGTTCCGCCCACCACCTCTTCACCCCCTCAACCTCGGCAGCAAATATCGCGTCTTCCTCTTCGGGTTTCGGAGGGTGTGTTGAGAGCATTCTCAAGGTCGAGTTGGGAGTCGTTGCACACAGGATTCGCGGGAGGAGCTCGGCCGGCCGCAGGACTGGGTGGCGAAGAAGAAATTGAGCAATCATTTCGTGTTTGGTGTTGAGAAGGTGGAATTGACCTTGGAAAGTCAAGGTGGGGTGGACGGAGCGGGTATCTAAGGCAAGGATGCGACAGTTTAAGTTCTTGGCTCGGTAATGGCGCAACACATGATTTCGGAGTACGGCAGTGGGGAAGCTACAGGGCCCATGTTGCGGTTTCCGCACCGTAGAGAGGGCGAGACAACATAAGAAAAGGAAAATACACAGAAAGTGACAAGATCAAGAAAAGGAGAAGAAGCCACACTATTTAAGGAGAGCAAACAATGACTACGAATTCTCACGCAAGCAAAGCGACAATTATATACGCACCGAAATGCATAGACAGTCCACAAAGGCACGCATTCCCACCACAAACATTCAACACCACACAGCAGCGCAGCCCCAATTACGCGAGCGCGATAGAACCCTAAATCCAGGCAGCCTCGATTCCACTTTCCAATGGTTCGCACACATTCAGGAAGCAGATGGCCCGGCGTCTGCCATTGTCGAGTGATACTATGTGAAGAATATCATATAATAAAAGCCCGGTTTTAGGATTTCAGGCAGGGTACAAATGACTTATTCTGCCAGCTTCGCTCCAAGACGGACTGCCTATTACATACCAGATGTGTGCGGTACCTAATCCCAAACAAAAGGCCACTAAGGAATGGCAAAGAAGAACGGCCACCCGTGTTATGGTAGGTATTATATGTACTGCAGGCCGTGACCTGCGATTAAGGTGATATCGCGATCGAAGGTATAGTTAGTTGGTAAAAGTAGAGAGACAGTAGCAATGGTGCGCAGAATGGAGGAAACGAATTAGAAAATAAGAAAGAAAAAATGACACGAATAACCTGATACGGGTAGGTGTGAATGATGCCTAGGGGGGAAATTTAAATATATATATATATGATTATAATAATATAAAGGTACTCGCACATTATGGTACCGGGGCAATTTTTTTTAATTCTTCCTGTTTACCATACATGCTCATGACTGCGATAGGTAACTTGAGTCCATGCACCGTGACACCAACCGGAAGGTATTACTTTTCCAATGGTAGGGTAGCACGTATGTCCAGTGCGAAGAGCGTAAGTTAGGTTCTTTTCATCGAGTGCATTTTTTGGTTAGGGGTTATCCACAAAATTGGAACCCGCTGCTCATAAGTCCCGATATAAATAGCCATTATACCACCGTCCGAAGCCACCGACATCTCTTTTACCCGGCGACCCATGATAGGCTTAACAATGAGTGAACGCCTCAACATCCCCATCCCACGCATTAACTTCAAATTACACAAGGTTTTCATAATGTAGCAACACGCGATCGTTTCAACTGAGAAGTGATAATAGCAAACAGTCAAGATCACAGATTGCTGCCAACTACCTCGACTAGAATGATAGGAAAGATATAGACAAGCTATATAGTGAGGTGGCTTGGTTCCGCTGCTACCACTAGGCTTCCGCAACAAAGAACAAAGGCATTCAAAGAAAGCATATAGGAACAAAAGGAATAATAAAGAAAGTGTAAAGAAGTCCGAACTTGTACCCGGCTTGAGAACAAAAATACAGAGTCAAAGGAAACCATATTCCAACACATAACTCAGCCGGAACACCGAGTGACATTCTATGAGGTCACTTTTTTTATCTTTTATTCTAATTAACCAGCTTAGACCTTTAGCCAACTTAACTTACAAGGTGTCTTGTCATATCGGGAAAAGAGGTCAAGCCTCAACGGCCTTAAAAATCGCCTCCATGGAAAGGCTTTTGGGCCTCTCGATCGGCAAGCCAAGAGCTCTGTCCCATATTAACTGCGCCAGGGGGCCTAAGCCTCTCGACACGCCGAAGGTAACGGTGTAGTAAAGGTCTTGATTGATCCTACCGCCGCCCGGACCATTAGCCTACACCCCATAGGGAGAACAGGAGGGAGGATATAAAAAAATACCCATAATGATGAAACAAAACGCCTGAAGCAGAATCCACGTTCGGATGCGGGTTCCTGGTCTTCCCGTGCTTCGTCAAAATCCTCGGCGCGATCTCGCTATTCTTCTTGACGAGTTTGAACACAGCTCCTTCCGCGACTTCGGGGCGAGACTTGGCAAAGGCCATGAGCGCCTCGAAGCGAGGATCAGGCTTACGAAGGACGGCATGGCCGTAGCCGGGGATTACCTGCCCGCTGTTGAGAAGGGACCAAAGGTAGATTTCGATATCTTTGTCCGAGTAGTTGTCACCAACTACCTTGCGCATTGCTTGGATAAACCGAAGGACTTCCTGCGCTGCCAAACCATGGAGTGGCCCCGCGAGACCCTGGAGACCAGAAGAGTATGAGAGGAAGGGGTCACTGAGCGCGCTACCGACGAGGTGAGTTGCGTGCGCGGATACGTTACCACCCTCGTGGTCGCCATGCAGCGCGAGGTAGAGTCTTAGGAGGTCTACAAAACCAATGTTGTCAGATTTTCCGAGCATCGCAGCATAGTTATGTGACCAATCCTGCTCCAGGTCGACAGAGGCCGGGAGAGGGCCGCCGCCGAGGTAGGTGTTTTGGTAAATCTTTGCGGCAATGGTGGGGAGCTTAGCTAGGAGGGCGATGGAGTCATCGAACGTGGGTTCCCAGTAGTCGGCTTTTGATAGGCCTTTCTCGTATAATTTGGCAAACTTGGAGTCGTGGTTTAGAGCAGAGACAGCGATTGCGACTATCACAATTGTAAGCTCGAATACGTAGCTGTAGGGGGAAAAGAGGACGCACACTGTGTCATAGGATGTAGAGTAGTCGGCATATTATCCAACATCTTCTCAACAAAATCCGGCAATCCCGCATTCTCGGCCAATGTTCTGCTTAACCCACGGACCTGCTCGACAGTAGGAACCTGTCCAGTCAACAGCAACCAGAACATCCCCTCGGGGAGCATCTCCTTTCCGGAAGTCCCCTTCGGCAAGACCCTCTGGCAGTCCTTGATCGTCTTTCCATGGAACCTAATCCCTTCATTGGCATCGAGAACAGAGCCTTCCCAGAGCATGCCCTTAATACCTCTATTCACCCATCCCATTAGAAAATCATTATATAGGTGGGGGTGCCGTGAAGGAAAAGCAAACCTCATCCCACCGATAGCATTCTCAACTCTAACTTCCCCGAGCACCTTCCGTCCATGTTCCGCCTTAAGCTTCTTCAACATCTCACGCTTCACGGGAATAACCTCATTAAGCGTCTCCTTGAGGTCTTTCTGGGCCGAAGTGGAAGCATTGCGCTGACCAACGTGGGCAGGGCGGATGCGAGAAGCAATTCCACCAACGCTGCGACTCAGCGCTCTAGCAGACATTGTGAATTGAGAGGAAAGAAGGTTAGTGTCTGTACGTTTTTCGCAAGGAAAGGGGGCGCGGTATAGGTGTGGGAACAGATGAGAGGAATAGAAAAGAAGGAACCCGGACGAGCCAACGGATCTGGTGAGAGGTGAATATTGTTTGTGGGTCTGGCTACACTCGGTTCCCCAGTTGCCTTAAGAACTCGCTTTTAGCTAGTTGGGTCGGACCTCGGGCCCCTGTCTCCACATACACCTCCGCTTATCTGATCCGAGGTTTGTTATCAGAGGCCAGCCCCAAAGATCAGTAGTGCACAAAATGCTTACTCGACCTTAGCAAGTCAAATAATGGTAATAATAATTAATATTTTGGTTATCATGAGTATGATAGTATAGACTGAAGGCAAGGCACGGCTCCGTAGTTCAATTAGATCGACAGAAATTGAGGTACCCAACACCTAATTCATCCAATAGAATTCCAAACAGCAGAGTAGCGCAAACAAGCTACCACTCACTTAGAGCTCACCCAGTGCGGGCACCGGTAGACCGACTGTCCTAAAAACCCCTAAACCACCACCTCAACCTCCTCGGCACCATACCTGCATAACACGGTAACTTAAACCCCTAATTTATGATATTATACACAACAAACCATTCAACCGCCCAATCCAGAGCTCATCCTCTCATCTCAAGCCCAAAACAGAAAACACAATCCCCCCCCACTAAAAATAAAAAAAAGAAGCGCTTTTTTTCTTTCGCAAAAATGGACACAGACTTAAAAATACGAGGATAAACTAGAAAGAAAAGAAGAAAGAAGACATGACAGTCCAGAGGAGGAAAGAGCTATCCAAACCCCGCAGAGCCCGACATTCTTCTCCAAGATCAAAGCCCTCTTAATCCAGCGGAATACCATCGTATTCCCCATACCCGAGAGCTAAGTTCATGTTCTGGAGACATTGTGTGGCAGCTCCCTTAAGTAAATTGTCGATAGTTGCGCAGACAACTACTCTCTTTCCGGAGGAGTGGACGCCGAAGCCACCGACTTCCTGTTTGATTGTTAGCAAAGCCGCCCCTTAGTGAACATAGGAAAATTTATACAAACTCACCACGCCATGCTTGCCAGAGATGTTCTTGACGAGAGGGGCCTCCCCAGTAACCTTGATGAGCTTCTCCCCGGCGTATCTATCCTGGTACAAATTCCTAATCTCCCGAGAAGTCATCTCCTTGGCCAGGGGGATGCTAACAGTGTGATGAATCCCCTGGAACCAAACTGCGACGTGAGGAACGAAAGCAACAGGGACACCTAGTTGAGCTCCAATCTCACGTTCGTGGATATGGTCAGTCAAGCTATAAGGCATCAAGTTGTCCTTCAACTGACTGACGTCATTCTTGGAACTTGGCTTTGTCCCAGCCCCAGAATAACCAGATACACCAAATATGGTGGGAGAACCGGTGAGGTAAGGCACTAAAGGTGCGATAGCAATCTGGGCTGCAGTAGCATAGCACCCAGGGTTGGAGATACGAGATGCCTTGGTCAGGGTCTCCCGTGGCACAAGCTCTAATTCCCAATTTATCAACACGATCGCCCGATTCCATTACCGCAAGAATATACATACCAGGCAATCCATAAGTCCATTTGCTATCAAACCTGAAATCGGCACTCAAGTCGACAATCACGCTCTTGTCCTTTCCAACATCCTCGACAGCATCTACAAATGGTTTGCAAACGCCGTTAGGAAGAGCCATAACCCAGCAGTCGACTTCACCATTCTCCTCCATCCTTCTAATATCCTCAACACCCAGGTTCTGGTAGACGATTTCCTTCCCATCCTTGGTATATCCCTCAAGCTTCTTTCCAGCCAGCTCCCGAGATGAAACATGAGTAAGATCGAAATGTGGGTGAGAATTGATGAGACTTATCAAAGCTTGCCCAGTGTAACCCCTAGCACCAATGAGCGCTACCTTGGAAGGCTTGCCGTTGGTTGCGTTGCTTGAGCCTAATGGTGGGTTGGGGTTTGTAGAGGCAAACCCTCGCCGCTGTTGACGAAGAACAGGTCCCATTGAAGCAGCCCATCGTGAGCCCGGAATTGTGGATGTACAGAAACTCCTAGCCTGTTGCTTGATACTAGTAACAGCTCCCTCAGACCTTCCGGACTCGCGGCTACCAGCATCAGCCAAGAACCCCCCGATCAAAGACCTAACTTCCTCAGGTCCCTCATATCCGTACCAGAAGTGGACCTGGCCCCCATGGCTGAAGCTCCCCTGGGACCTGTCGAAATGCCAGCCCAGCTGCCCATCGCCCTGCCTGACAGACCAAATCAGCCTGGGGTATTCCTTCTTGACCGAGTTGAAGACGTTATCGGCAACGTTGCCCAACCACCCGGCCTTGGTCGACGAGAAGAAATCCAGCCTTGCAGGCTCGTCGGGGCTCCGGCCCGGAAGGACAATAGCCAGAACCTCAAGAGGCTCATCGGCGTATGCCTTGAATTTAGTTGTCTGTAAAAAGCTCAAATATTCAGATGTGTCGTTTTTCTCTCTACTCAATACCTCTTCCAGCCGTGCTCGATCTTCGAACCCCTCAATACTAGATATAGTGGTGAGCTTGTTACCTCTCCTTATGAGAGTCCCAGCACCGGTATCGGTGAAGAGCTCCTTTTGGAGATCTTCGGTAGCAATAATAGCAACACTAGAGGTCCTAGGTAGTCCATCCAACAACTCCTTAATCTCCTTAATCTTCAGCCTTGTCCCGTACCGGCACCACCACTGCTCCATCAAACCAGCGTACTCCTCGTCCAGGTTGATAGTGGAAATCTTCTCATTAGTCTCGCCATTGAACAAGCCACCCCTCTCAGACAAATACACGATCTTCAGGGGCTGGAGGGCCCGTGCGAGTTCACCAGCCGCAGTATCCGCATTGACGTTCAGCAGCTGCCCCTCGGCAGTTTCTGCCGTTGACGTCAAAATCGGAAGACACCCCGCCTTGATAGCGGCCTCGATAGGACGTTTGTCGACGCTCGTGATCTTTCCTACAAGGTCGTACTTCTCGCGGTCTAGGTAGTCGGCTTGAAAAACACCGCCGGTGATGGGCCTAGCCCGAACTCCGAGCTTCTCCAATGCTTCGACAAGCTTTAAATTCTCATCGAGGAATAACTGTCTCGCCAGAGCAAGGGTCCTTCCATCCGTAACCCTAATCCCGTCCTCAAACTGGGGTTCCACACCCGCTGCCTCTAGCATCTTGTTAAGCTGTGGGCCCGCGCCGTGAACGACGACGGGGAATAATCCGACATGGTTAAGGAAGGACAAGGAGTTTGATAGCGAATCCAAGTGCTCCGTAATGATTGCCCCGCCCACCTTAATGACGGCGAATTGCTGAGATTGAACAGATGTGAAATGTGACAAGTACTGCTCCACTTCCCTCTTGGACCCAATGTTATTGAGCAGCTGGATAACGGTGGACCGTGTGGACAACGGCGACGGGGAGAGGCTGGCGGTAGCATATGACGAGGCAGTTACGCAGAGTGGGGAGGGCGAAGAGGTTGGGGGAATTGCGGCAGCAGGGCGAATCACACGCAAGTTCCTAGAAGTGGGTAGGCGAACAACCCGCCTGGATGAGTTGCGGAGCCCGAGCAACATAATTGTCGAGAGCAATTGGTGAGAGGGGAGTAGGGAGCCGCAGTGGTACGGAAATGGAGAAGTTTATCAACGAAAAAAAAAGAGAGAAGAGGGAAAACAGGGAAAAATCAACCCATATACCGGAGACAAGAATAAGCAAAAATTAAGAGAAGGGGAAAAAAGGTCGCCAGATGCCCTCACCAGCCAAGTGATGGAAGGGTTCGTGATTCGAACGGGCACACTTATACGACCAGGCAGGACGGTTGGATTGAGGTTATGTCGGCTCCAAGCAAGGTCTAAATGCCCCGGAGAAACAGAGGCACAGTGATAAAGACGATGGAACTATTATTACCAAGGGTATGGTAGGAGGAAAGAGGGTAAAGAGAGGTGTGAAGGAGAACAGGAATTGAGCGATCCAACAAAACATCACCGACAAAACACAAGGATTTATTCCCTCTCTCTCACACACAGGCAGTCTCAGAGGGTCATTCCATTCACTCATCTTGAGAAAATCACTTCATGCGGCCATCCTCCTCCCCCACCTGCCTGTTTTTTTCCCCCTCCATCCACATGTCTTGGCAATTGACCATCGACGCCCCCGAACGCTGCAAGAAAATTTTTATCTCATCATGGGGCTAGAGGTGCAGGTATTCAGAGTCAGGCAAAGTGATGATGGCCGCAGGCTCGCAGCAGCGATCCCCAACCCAGGGCTCAACTCTCGTGTGCATAAACCAAAACTGAAATTCGCCGCCAGAGCTCCTCCGGTAGTCAGTCCACGCCACGGATAGCCACTCCTTCCCTTACCGCACGATAGCCTTCACTAAAATACCGGTATCGGATTGTTCCATTTACAGCACCCCGCGATACGAGCCGCTATCGCCCCACCGCAAATAGGGCCTGCAATCGAGTGACCGCCAAACCCTATCTCCCCTATCTCCCACCCTCGTTAAAATATACTCACGTGAAAGATAGTCTAGGCAATGATATTGTCCTATGATTTTCATGGGTGATTGGAAAATTCAATAAAAAATTTAAATAAAAACAAGAAATGCAACCATGACATCAGATTAATAATCTCCCATAAGGATATTTAAAGTGTACCGTATTCACCATCCTCTCCCTCAAGTTAGTTCTCCCATCAGTTTGCTTGACCCCGGACTAGGTCAAAACAAACAGAAGCTACCAGACAGTATAAGAAAAAAGTCAAATTGGCTGTTCAGGTTCCTGATTATTGGCTGGTCGAGGGGAAAGCAAAAGGAGAAGACGAAAAGAAACGAGAATACCTTTGAAATTACAGTGAAAACCGTTTCCATCAAAACTAACTGCACATAGGGAATTCCAGCAGATACACAATAAAGAGAAGAGAAAACCAAAGAAAAAACAGGAAAGAAAACATGAATTTCGCCGGTTCCACAACCCAAAGACAGCAAAGCATCCCATTGACCTAATTCCAAAAAACCCAAGAGTTATATTGAAAATTGGCCTATTTTTTGCCTGCTTATTTTTGTATTGTTTCATTTGAATGTCTCTCGTCGTGATTCTCATGTCCATTCATTGTTGGATTGCCATTAGACATGAAGCTTGATTCCCCACCACCACCACCCCAAACCAGGACTTCTTAACCACGGTAAAGCCAAGTTGCCCACTCCTCCGTGTCTATGAAAACCGCTCCCGCGCCAGAAAAAACGAAACAACCTCTCCCACACAGCTCGATTATTTTTGGCTAGATCCAGTGTACAGTCAGAGAGTGTTTTACGCATATATCCACAGTTAGGGGTTGAGGGAAGTTGAACGAACGTGATAACGACCGGGACAATGATAATCACCAAAAGAATGATGATGCCAACGACTATGCACATGCGCATCTTCATGTCCTTCCACCACATTTGCTTTCGGACCCTGTTGGCCCCGCGGCGGAAACCCAAAGCAGACACAGCAAGATTGTCTAAGGATGAGTATATTATGTCAGCATTTCCCTTCACAGGGCTGAAATTCCTCTTTCAGGAAAAAGAGTGAATGGTTACTAACCAGTCTTATCTTGGAGGCTGTCCAATCTGGCACCACGGTCAGCGACCTTGTTGATGTTCTCCCGCATGATTCCGACGGTATCGTCGATTTGCTAAAAAAAACACATGTCATCATCATCAGCGAAAGCACCCAATATTAGGCGGGCTCATATAAAGGTCTAGTATGGAAGAAATTAGGGAGAGAAAAAGAAAAAAGGCCATGAAACATCGCGCGCGAGATAAACCGAGAGAGCTAGCTATGCTACAGTGAGTGCGACTGGGGCTGAAGTGACCTCACACCAACCTTTCGTCGCACCACTGGGACCAAATGCCCAGCTGCCCTCTTACGAGAAACGCAGGGAACAATGAGGGTTCGTGAAAGTAGAAAATCAAACATGGCGAGCCAAGATCGCGCAACTTTATTGTTGCCGAGAACGACTTCACCTTCCCCCCTGACATACGCGGCTTTGAGGTGATCGCCCCCCACAAGAGCTCAAAGAGCCAGGGGAGCCAGGAACCAGTCGGTCCGTCCCGTACTCGAAATAACCAGATAGGTAAAGGGAAAGGGGAAACCAACCGCTTGAATAGCCGCAGTCCTCTGGTTTCCGGGACCTCCGGGCTGTCCTTGACTACCTCCAGCACCACCGCTGGGGATATAAGGATCGTACGGCTGGTCAGACATTATGAATTTTGTGAAAAGTGAGTTCGGTTAGCGTGAAAAGGATTCGATAAAGGTGAGCGATGTGAAAAAAGCGGGCTCGTGAACAAGGAGGTTGTAGTTGTTGTAGTTGTCAGGCGTACAAGTTTCGATGGAGGGTAAGTTGAAGGAGGTGGAGGGATGGGAGGTGGTGCTGATGATGAGAGGATGGTCGACTTGCTCGGTCGCAAACAAGGATGGGAGATTGGGCGAAGGAGGCAACCGGAGCTGCGGTACGGTACCCTATGTTTGAGATATGTACCCAATGTAACGAAAGGTTGTTGTGAACTCGGATGATGACAGAGGCAGTATGATCAAATCAATATGTATAAAGGTATATTCTCATAGAATTAAGGAGCGATGGGAAAGTATCATAGTCTAGAGAGCCACAAAGAAAATGGTTGCATTTCATGTTATGGTGGGGGGGGGGATTTTTTTTTCTCTTGAAAATTCCATTCAGGTGCAGTTATTTCTGGCGCGCGGCCTGGGCTGGGAGGCTCAGGGGCGCAGCCACGAGAGTGGCACATCCAGTTTCTTGGTGGTTAGTGTGATCGTCACTGCCTTGGAGGCCGAAGCCAGTAGCGAGTTCTCGCAGCAAGCAGCGACCGCAATAACCATACTGGTCTACCACAATACAGCACTAGTACAATAGGAGCCTTAGAAGTGCTCATGGTGAAGGCACTTGATCGCATTTTATTTCTAACCCGCGATAACTTCTCCAAGATTATTTAACCACCTATCCAAGATGATGTCGGCGAAGATAGCGATAGCGAACCGCTTCTGTCTTCACACGATCAGAGATGGGAAAGATGCGGGGACGCCATAGTCTTTGGGACTGAGCACAGGAGGATCTCTAGCCCCAGCAACCTAGCCCGACCGTTTCTCCATCCAGCCAGCCCCTCCGTCCAACATTTTTGACGCCCTCCAGAGGGAGAGCCGAGCCAAGATCTGTGCTGCAGCGTTGCAAATAAACCGGCTCAGCAACGAAAGCTACTCCACGAGCACCGTTACTGTACTCGAGTAGTGAATTGTGTGCACCCGAACTGGCAAGGTGGCCGGGCGCCATGGGGGTCGCTATTACCATGAACTCCTTTGACCACAAGACCAGGGTTGGCAACCTCCCTCCTTGGCATTTGGGATGGTAGTGGGGGGGGGCAGGCTGTTTATTTATTTATTTTGGACTCAGGATGAAGCAGGAAGACGTGGTGGGTGGGTGCCCAATTTATTTGAGCACTCTTACCGGTATCTCTTTGCCTGGGGTTCCGAGTGTGCCTGAACTCGTGGTATGGGACAGTGCTTGTATTTATTTTGCACTTTACAAGCCAAGAAGAAAAAAGAAAGCCAAAATGAAGTTACTGCGGGCCAAGTACCGTAACTTGCCGGTATTCATAACATCGTGTCATAAATAGCTTTATCATTTTACTGGGGGATGGCTGGGGATCTGGAATCTTTGGGTGGGGTGTCTAAAATTCCATGATATCGATCGTGTTCACCACACTCTGCTCACAGGAAACCATTGACTGGAGTACACAGGGATACATTTGGCTGGCCAGCCTCAGACAGCTGTTCCATAGCATCTTGCTGGGCAATGTACCGTACTGTACTAGTACTCGAGTACGGTACTCGAGGATTATTGTCTTAGGTGCGGACAGGCACCAAGGGCTGATTGGGCAGGCATCGACGGTGATCCGCCACATAGGAATGCTCGGAGAAACGGTGCCGGTAGAACTGGCAAAATCACAGAACGGCACTCACTCAATCACAACAAAGTGAAAAATCTGCTGGCACTGTTCTTGCACCAGCATGCACCCGGGTGCCGACATGAATAGGAAAGCGCCCCAATTAAGTATAAATTTCATATATTATCCCGGATATACCTGACCATTGAGTAGGGAGCCACCCGAGAAGGCCGAGGGAAGAAGTAGGGAATGGAGTCTCACATCTTGAAGTCGTTCCCTCTCCATGAACGATGGTTTGGTCAAAGAAGATCTCTGAGAAAATACTTGTCCTGCACACGAGAGACTTTGAGCGGGACCATCCCGGAGTCAATCGAATTGGTTACGCGGCATTCGTCATCGTGTGCCCCCGATCCAATGGGAGATAAGCCAACCAGCCCTCCAGAGAGCAGGAAAGCAGGACGAAAGAAAAACAAAAAAGTAAAAATAGCCCGATTATAACAAAAGCATATCCGCACCCAGACAATCGCAAGGTGGGAGGAACGAAGGGAAAGGAAAGGTGTGAATAGGAGAGAAAAAAAGTGCGAGACAAGGCGAGACGAGATACCGGTAATTAGTGTGACCACCAAGAGAAACGGATACAGCAAACTCTCACTCTTTCTCACTCACCTCTTGGCTTCTTGCTCTTTTCCAGGTTTTTCTAATTCTTTATCCGTCCCTGCCCTGGCGCCCGTCCTCCTCCGTCTTTCCCGCTTCCCCTCCTCCTTGTCCAGCTTCAGCTTTCTTGTTGCTTGCGTCCCTCCCTCCCCCGTCGGTTTGATCATTCTTCATCCCTCCGGTGTCTTTCGTTCTCCCCCCCAAGTCGCTCGTTTTTTCTCCTCCCCACCCAACCCTGGCATTGCACATTGGTTGTGACCTGTTCTCTCTGCCAAGCTGCCCTCCCGTCGTTTCATTATTGAATTTTGTTCCTTCTTAGATAACGGAGGAGTAATTCACATCCGTCCTTAACTCTCGCTGCTGTTTGTTTTGTTTTATCCAGATTTCGGGAAACACATTTATTGACCACCGGGTATTTGGCACGACGGCTCTGGGCTCACTCGTTTTGTCCAGGGGACTGGGGGTTTCAAGAAGCGGTCCAGGGCCACGATACTGGCATCTGGCGGCTCCGGCAGTCTAGATAATCTTCCGACTACAAATTCACTGGCTTCAACGTCTTTAATATCCGCGACGGAATTCTCTTGCTCCGGTTACTTCCAGAGCTCCTCAACGCGAGAGACGTCCTTCCTCCGTGGGATACTCGCTCTTACTGCCTTTAGCTGGCCAATCGTGAGATCGTTGGACACTCCCGCACATCACCAACCATGCTACGATCACCAATGGCAACCCTACGCCGCTTATCTGCATCGCTGCTATTGCTGGCGCCTCTAGTTACTGCTTACGAACTTGACCTTGACAATAAAAGTACTCACTCACACCACTCCTACTCAATGCTTTACCTCTGGCACCGGGAATACTTGCTGACCTAATTGTCCTGTAGAGTCAATTCTCGACATATCGCGAAATATTGCCTACAAAATGATGACGTTCTACCCGGGGAATAAGACAGGAGGGATTCCAGGCCTTTTTGGTGACCCATACTACTGGTGGGAATCGGGTGCAGCTTTTGGTGTAGGTGATCACATGGAGTATAATCAACTTGACCGATTGCTAACTTTGGAGAAAACTGCAGTCATTGATAGATTATTGGTACTATACGGGCGATGAGGGATATGTCAATGTTACTACAGAGGCGATGTTGCATCAAGTTGGACCCGACCAGAATTATATGCCACCAAATCAATCGAAGTCACTTGTATGAATTTGTACCCACGATACAACTCGCAATGCTCATTGTTTTTTTTTAGGGAAATGACGACCAAGGATTTTGGGCTTTATCGGCGATGTCAGCAGCCGAGAAGAACTTTCCTAACCCCCCGGCTGACCAACCTCAGTGGCTCGCGCTATCACAGGCTGTTTTCAACTCGCAAGCGGCACGTTGGGATATGCTAAAGTGTGGTGGGGGTTTACGTTGGCAAATTTTCACATTCAATGATGGTTATGTCTACAAGAACACTGTCTCGAACGGATGTTTCTTTCAACTTGGTGCTCGGCTGGCGAGATACACGGGGAACAAGACTTATGCAGAGTGGGCCGAGAAAGCGTACGACTGGACGGAGGCCATTGGGCTCCTATCGAAAGACTATAAGCTATTTGATGGATCTGACTCAAACTTAAATTGTTCCGAGTTGAACCATATCCAATGGTCCTACAACGCCGGGCTTTTCCTGGCGGGAGCGGCTTACATGTACAACTATGTAGGTTGTGGAATTGGTGATTATTTTTAGTATCCATGCTAACCGCCTCTCGGAACCACAGACCAACGGGGAGGAGCGTTGGCGTACGCGTCTGTCCGGTCTCTTGAATGCAACCGATGTGTTCTTCGTCAACAACACAATGGCGGAGGTTGCCTGCGAGTCTAGCAACACCTGTGACGTTGACCAGCGATCTTTTAAAGCATATACCTCCCGTTTTATGGCCCTGACTATCAAGATGGCCCCTTGGACTACCGACTTTATCATGCCGAAACTTAAAACATCTGCTAAAGCAGCTGCGCGGCACTGCTCATTCGGGGAAGATAAGAACACATGCGGGATGATTTGGACGCAGGAAGGGTGGGACAATAAGTACGGAGTCGGAGAACAGATGTGTGCATTGGAAACGATTCAGAGTAATCTTATCAGTACTGTAGCTCCTCCAGTAACAGCAGACAATGGAGGCACAAGTGTGGGGAACCCAGCAGCAGGAACTGGAGGAGACAGGGCCGTTTCGGCTCCCCAGACATCACCAACCACACAAAAGGATCGAGTTGGAGCCGGGTTCTTGACGGCTTTTGTCATAATACTGATGATTCTGGGAGGGTACTTTATGATTGTCTAATCATGGATGGATTTTCCTTGGCCTATTTTCCCTTCCTTTTCTTAATATCACTTTTTTCCCTTCATGTTCATTTGTATAAAGTTGGTTGGGGTGGGGTTACCTCTTGCTAAAACCCCGATCAGCTTCCAGTCACGGGGGGTATTTGGTGTTATCTTCTCTTCCCTTACCGGATTCCCTTTTCCTATTTCTTATGCTATTATCTTGTGCTTGCGAGGGATATCCTAGCGTTGAACAAAGTTATCGTTGTCTTTTTTGGTGACTGACGAAGAGATGTACAAATATGCAGTGGGCGGATTCGTTTTTTTATTTGTTTTCCTCTTTTATCTTTTTTTTTCTCACTCCTAATATGGTTTTTGGGGAGTGGAGATGTATAGTTTTTTCTTCTTTCCTTTTTCTTGGTATTCCAGGTGATAAAGGGAAGGTATATAAAGGCTCGACGATTGGATTTTAAAGCAAGGCGTAATATTTGTCTAAGTAGGTTAGCGTGTGTATATTTCAATCCCATCAACTTGGATGCAGTTTTGATGTCTAGTGTTGACAAGCGATACTGTAAAAGAAGGTATCCGCGAAAGTGCTGAAATATGGTGATTCGCGCATCACATCAAGACATGATGTACCGGTACTGGTAGGGGGACGTTGGGGTCACTAAAAAACGAAGGAAAAACAAGCTTCGCGGCGCTCGGGAGCCAAGAATAGGTGCATAACGATGATACCCGTGTGATTGGTGTCGTGCATTGTGCTTCTGGTTTTTACGGGTTGGGGATGATAGACCACCGATCTCGCACCATGATGTGAATGATTTGGTGCCCGAGTGCAGCGGAGCTATTTTCCCTCCAAAACCTCATTCCCCTTCCAATGGGGAAACGGTTCGGGGCCAAGATAAGGCCGATTACAATTGTGAGTCGCAGGGCTCTTTGGAATTAGGCCAAGCCGGGTCCCTCGCCTCTCTGACCAATGGAGACTGCGGAAACCCCCTTTGTGCTCCCGCCGAGACCATTTGTTCTCGTGTCACCGACTCGCAGGGAGCTGGCGACAGGGGGAGAGATTATCAGTATTCTACGAGCACTAGCCAATTTCGATATGGGGATACCGGCAGCTGTGGTAGGAGCAGTAATAACTCCCACTGGAGGGAGAGGGAGAGTAGAAAAGCCGGTATGCTGGTGCTGGATTGGAATAACGTTTTTACACGGTCTTGCTCGTCCCAGGCTGGAGGCTCAAAAACAGAGACCAGATACAGTAGAGAAGCATGGTACGTGCCGGGACCGACCACTCCCGTTTGAAAAGTCCTCGTAATCGATTCATGTAGTTGTGGCTGTGGCTCGTTTGGCACTACACGTACTCGTAACATACTGCCCAAGCAGCTACACGAATGGACTAGTGTGGTTACGAAGTCTCTTCAAACGGGAATGTGCTGGTACAGATATAAATAAATAAAATAGTACCAGACTTTACCGCAGGAGGCAGCCCGGAGGACGTAATTGAGCTGGATCCCAGGCAAAAGTGTACCTGTTTGTCTTGGCACCAGGCACACAATGCGCACAGATTTTTTGTCACCCCTTTTCCAGAAGGAAGTTTTGGACCACCTAGCACACGGTTCAATTGCCGGTACTATACCTGGGATTCTGCGGCGCTATCAGGCGTTCATAATGATGGAGGTCTTCCTTCTCTCACGCACTTCCCTCCTTCCCTACCTCAGTTCTCGTGAGTCTTTGCTACGGGTTGTGGTTTTCGCTCTTTTTTTTCTGTTTGGATGCAGGTTTCCTTGTTTGGTACTGCTCCAGCCGTTCTTTTCATCAGACAAACATACGCTCTTTTTTTGGGAACCATTTTCACTCTTTTTTTTTACATAAAGATCTGTCTTATTTGGTATCACTGGGGTTATTTAATTCTAGATCGTTCCCATCCTGAGAAGTCATGGCTCCTTCTGGCTGGGGTGTCTCACTGTTGCTCCTCCTGCAAGGTTTCCTTATAAGGAACACTCTTGCAGCAAGAGCCATACATGTCGAATTCAGCAAACCACTGGCGGATAACTCAACAGACGACTTCCTCTTCCCGCTGGCCATTGGTGAAAACGACGCCAAACAAACCGTATACCTCGCCCCATCCACCAGCAATGCACATACCTTCGCCATATCGCCAAAAGCGTGTACACCCCTAGGCAACAACACTGCGTGGCCCGGATGCGTGAAGTACCGAGGCGGCGTCTTCGACCCAACAAAGTCATCATTCAAACCCGGCTCTGGTGACTCGACGAAGCTGGACTGGAGGAATGATCAGTATACGCTTTTCGCTGATGGGGCTTACGGTCAGGACACCATAACCCTTTCGGACAAGGCTGGGGACGTTCAATTGAAGGACTTGGAAATTGGCTTGGTGGATGCATGTAACATGACATCGGGATTCCTTGGATTGGGTCCTAACTCGACGTTGTTGGAGCGGTTGTATAAGGATGGGAAGATCGAGTCTAGGTCTTATGGTTTGCATGTTGGCATCGATATCACGAATTATCCGTACCCGGTTTTCGATCCTACTTTTGATACGGGCGAGAAGCCGAAGGAGGAGTCAGATTACAATTCTGGTATTGGGAAACGGTCGAGGATAACGGAGAGGGCTGAAGAGAAGCCAAAGGAGGTACATTCATTTGCTGGGGGGTTGACGCTGGGAGGATACGATAAGTCAAGAATCGATAATAGGACGGCTTCGTTGACAGTGCCACTGTCAGCGGATGGACTGCTAGAGCTGGAGCTAACGGAATTGATTGTGATTAATTCGTGGATGGTAAATGATAGTCCAGTACACGACCTGTTTAATGAGACGAGGAAGGTCATCATTGACTCCAGTACGCCTTATATGTGAGCACTGTAGTTACTCCTTTCTGGGTAATGTGGGGGCTAATATTGATTAGGTATCTTCCGGATAAGACTGCAGATGCGTTGAGTTACTCTATGGAAGCTTATTATGGTGATCCAATGGTGGACTTCTTTTATGGGTCGAACCCGGACAAGTATCTTGGTAATGTCACGTTTACATTACAAGCTCCTGGCGGTTCCCAGAGCATCAAAATTGTTGTTCCGCCGTCAGTATTCCAACAGCCTATTGGGATGCTTAGAGACTACCAGCCAGTGGGAGATGGATACTATGACTACTATATGCCAATAAAACAGTTCAGAGCATCTTCCAAACAACCAATTATTCTCGGCAGAAGGTAATCTACTGAAACAGACACCTGTATGCGCAGTGTAGCTAACAATACCCAGCTTCCTAAAGGCGGCATATATCTTTGTCAACCACGAACGAAAAAACTTCCATATCTCGCAGGTGGCCTACACCGGAGCCCCGCACGATATAATATCTATCTCAACATCAGACTCAGGGGACTACGGCTCGGGCACCTCCTCGACCTCATCTGGGACCGGCTCGGGCCAAAATCCGAGCCCAGGCCCCGAAGCCCGTGTCCCCCCGGTCGCCGTAATAGCAGGTGCCTCCGCTGGCGGAGCCTTCCTTATCGCACTGATCGCATTCCTGATCTGGCGCCGTCGCAACAAGCCTAAGCAAACCCAACTCCATACCATACCATCAAATCCTTCCTTCCACGAAAATGAACTAGAAGGCGGTCATGCTTTAGTTCAACTCCCTGCAAACTCCATCGAGAAACCACCTGTTGCGGCTTCCTCGCCATATCCAAATGATACCAAAACGGGATGGAACACACAGCCACAGCAGGGGCACTACGAGATGGGGACTGATATTGGTACTGCGGTGAGTTCATACCCTGCACATGGGTATCCGCAGCAGGGCGTGCCTGGATATGCGGAGCTGGCGACCCCCCCGCCGACACAGCAGCAGCCGTATCAGGCTGGGAGTGTGCAGGGGAGGTATGAGATGATGTAGGATCTTTCATACTAGTGTTATTATTTGCGTCTAGTGGGGGAGAAGGAGGGGGGGATTGTAAATATGTGCTGGTCGGTTAGATATAATCTTATGTGTGCATGCAGATGGTGGCGTCCTGATTGCGGTTTTTGCTTGTTTCTGTCTTGTTTGGATAGTGGGGATGAGGGAAATAATCTTGAAAAGAGCTGAGTTCTTGGCGTCTGAGGAAGTGGGCGTGAGTGAGAAGCAAGGTGTGTGTTAGGTGATAATTTGTGATTTGGTGGGATACTCCCTATTGACATGTTGACAACTTTTTTGACACCAGTTCATGCCTAGTTCTTGAGTATCAGACGCTCATAAGTCCACTCCGCACCCCCCACCTCATCCTCACAATTTTCTGCGCCTTCCCATCCCCTTCCCATCCCCTTCCCATCCCCTTCCCATCCCCTTCTCATCCCCGCACAACCCTCCAGAAGGGCATACCCGCCCCCTCCCTGAGGCGTCTCTCTAACGACCTTATGATATTCCGTGTATGGGGTGCAGAGCACGGTACATAACCAAAGTGGAGAGGGGGAATTGAGCTCCTGGGTGAATGCTGGTTCCACCAAGGGAATGATTGCTTATCCTGTTAGCTAAATGATCCTAAATTTTATATATATATACTTTTATTCGAGGGGGACTTAAGCTCAACTGTATTACATTACCAGTGGGAAATATTAAGCCCGCTGCGCTATAGGAGCAGGCACGCTCTTGAGAGCGGAGGGATTACAAAACACCGACCACCGACCACCGAGAGCTGGCTAGAGGATCCTTTCCTTTGCCAAAGAATAGTTAGGCCGGGGGTACTAGCCTCGGAGCAAGGAAGGTGTTGGCTCTGGGAAAGAAAGTGAGTGTTTCGGAGGTAGAGCACAGATATACATCCGACCACCGTCATTCCTCGTTCCAATGATATTACGAGAGAGTACTGTCATTAGATATAGATGTCTTTTTTTACCGAAGGTAAAGTATCTGGCACCCGAACTGTCTATTTTCCAAAGAAGAAGCAGTCAAAAGGTCAAGAAGAAATAGAATTATCGGCCAGTTCCTATGGTCTAATGGCTTAGGAGACTGGCCCACTAATTTGAAACAGGGACCATCGTCAGTTCGAATCCGGGGGGCAGTGGATTAGTCGAGCATTAAAAATGCTCGGCGAACCACTTTTTTGCTCGGGGGTAGGTCTAGGGTTGTTGATGCCCTGAGGTCAATTCCCGCTGAATGGGGGGGTTTTTTTTTACTGCCCTAATTGTATTTTTGATCGCAACAAGCCTAAGCAAACCCAATTCCGTACCGTGGGTCTGGAAATGGGCCAAGCTGTCTACTAAATTGTTTCTTGTATTTTTGTTTTAAGTGGTGAGCAGGTGGGCTACAGAGCTAGTTAGATATTGGAGCGATGGGTTCGTGGTTGTAGCGGGGCATGGATCACTAAGAGCTATCATAGCTGGGATCGTGTGTTTATAGGTGGGTGGAGGAGGCAACGGAGGCAGAGACTTTTCATGTGCATAGACGACTCCGCTCTTTTTGTGTTTCATTTATAGTTATCGACTTCATCTTACAGTTTTTTTTTTCATCATCGACGATCTCTTTAACACTATCCGCTGTGTGAGCAGCGGTTGCCCACTTTCGGTATTGGTTTTTGCCTTCCTACCTGTCTATCATTTCCCCCTTTCCTCCCGTTTGCCTTCCTTCGTCTAGGATCTCTCCCTGGAAAAGGCCGCTCGCCTGGACGAAAATCATAGTTTCGGTGCGAGACCATCAAGCCCTTTCTTCCACGAAAATGAACTAGAAGGCGGTCATGCTTTGGTTGGACTCCCTGGAGACCCCATCGAGAAACTACCCGTTGCGGCTTCCTCACCATATCCAAATGATACTAAAACGGGATACATAGCCACAACAGGAGTACTATGAGATGGGGAGTGTGAGGGGGGGATGAATGAAATGATGTAGAATCTTTCATACTAGTGTTATTGTTGGATGATATCAGGGTGGATATGGCATCGGGAGCTGCATGTTTAATGAGTGATTTCTTGTGATAGCAGTTACCTGTTGCATCATATAGGGCTCGATGAAACTTGCTGATATGGTGCAGACAGCTCTTCCTTCTACCTTTACGTATTCAATACCCTCTCCTGGTAAAGTCTAAAGCCTTTGGTTTATAAACATGGTATCTCTCTCTTCCTTTCTCTCTCTAAGTATTAGATACGGCGGAACTGGTGGGTGGGGTTCTCTTTTAGACAGGTTTCCGGAAGAAGCGGCCTAGGCACAGTAGGGATACCACAGGCTTGGAAGGATTTTATATCCCGGACTAGTGGCAGCCGTTTGTACCCAGGTACCTTTTGCTTTTGAGAAAGAGAGCGGAAAAAAATGGGTTCAGAGGGTGATGTGGGATCGGTATGGTAGAGAAAGGGATGTTCTGGGAGTTAATGCTCATCCAAAAAAACTGATTGGAGCCCTCGTCTTCTTCCGATACCCCACAGGTAGTAGATATTCCTCTCGAATGTGTTTCTCAGGGTTGGATTCTGCCACCTCGTTATGGAAACTGATGGATCCCACGTTTCGAGGGGGGGGAAGGGGGAGTCTTCAGTATCCCACTCTTGATTTCGCACGGTTTGTTATTTCCTTGGTCCACTTGATCGGCCATTTGATAATGAGATTTGAGGGGAGGGATTGAGCTCCTGTGTTCACGCTAATTACACTGAGGGAACGAATGCTTGTCCTGTTGGCTGATTGATCCTGAATTTTATTTTATTTTATTGTTTGAGGGGACCTTAAGCTCAACTGTATTACATCAGGGAACGTTGAGGCGCTGTGCTATAGGAGCAGACATTCCCTCAAGACTGGAGGGATTACAAAACACTTACCACAAATCACCGGCAGCTACTAAGAGAATCTTTTCATGCAAAGGGATACGTTAAATATTGTTGGATATCATGGGTTGTTTGTCGAAGCTTAGTCCTGAGGGTGTCTTCGCTGTCATTCGTTGTGGGACTCGCTTGTCTTCTTTGCTCTCTCTTCTTCTTTTTCCTATCCTTTCTCTTTTTCTTTCTTAGCACGTTCTTTTTCTACACAGTGAATGAACCCAACGAAACTAGTCTTGATACAACTCCTATTTGACCTTTAACAGCTCTCTTATTCTCACCTTTAGTAATGCTCTTACAGCACCTTCTGTGCCCCATAAGCAGTTGTATAAACACTCCATTCCGTCCAGTTCGGCTCGCCAAGGACCGTTTCCAACAAAATAGTCACAGCGGGAACACTGGCCACAGGACAAGGGGAACATTTGTCTTCCGATAAAGAAAGCGAGCGTTTCGGGGGCAGAGCACAGAAATACACCCGAACACAGTCGTTCCTCGTTCCACTGATATCACGAGAGGGTACTATTACTATCATTGGATACTGATGTTTGTTTATTTTTCCAATAATAAAGTATCAAGCGCCTGAAATATCTATATTCCAAAGAAAAAGGTGTCAAAAGGTCAAGAAGAAATAGTATTATCGGCCAGTTCCTATGGTCTAATGGCTTAGGAGACTGGCCCACTAATTTGAAACAGGGACCATCGTCAGTTCGAATCCGGGGGACAGTGGATTAGTCGAGCATTAAAAATGCTCGGCGAACCACTTTTTTGCTCGGGGGTAGGTCTAGGGTTGTTGATGCCCTAAGGTTAATTCTCGCTGGATGGGGCGGAGCCTTCCTTATAGCCCTGATTATATTTCTGATCTAGTGCTACTGCAACAAGCCTAAGCAAACCCCACTCCGTACCATACCGTCAAACCTTTCCCCCCACGAAAATGAACTAGAAGGAGGTCACGCTTTAGTCAACCCCCCCGTAAACTTCATCGAGAAACCACCTGTTGCGGCCTCCTCACCATGCCCGAATAATACAAAAACGGGAGAGAACACAGCAACAGCAGGGGCACTACGAGATGCGGAGTGGCATTGGTACTGCGGTGAGCCCATACGCATGGGTATCTACCCTTCCATCCCTCTTCCATCCTCTTCTTCCCCCCCACCGAACAACCCTTCGGGAAGGCAGATCCGCCCCCTCCCTGAGGCGTCTCTCAAAATACCTTATGATATTCCGTGTATGGGGTGCGGAGCGCGGTACGTAATAACCAAAGTGGATACCTATGGAGAAGTAAGCTCTTTCGCCCCCTGCTCCCTTCCTTCAGATGCCTTTGAGAGGGAGAAAAAAGAAAAGGCGATGTAGAGCTAGGACTTGACTTATCTTGAGAACTAACTATCTATCTCTGGGACGATTCGAGGTATAGTACTCAGATTTGATGTTGTAATACGAAATGCTATAAGGGTTGACTTCGGATTTCATAGAGAGGTGGATATCGAACGAGTGATTTCTTGTGATAGTAGTTACTGTTTCCGTCAGATAGAGCTCAATACTTGCTGATATAGTATGATACAAACATTTTCTTCTTCTTCTTCTACCTTTACGTAGAATATTCAAGTGGCCTTTCCTGTGAAAGTCTAAAGGGGTTGATTCATAAATATCAACATCTCTCTCTCTCTCTCTCTCTCTCTCTCTCTCTCAATAAGTATTAGACTGGGCGAAACCGGT
>Ga0307513_10001283_pt1 | contig 36339 bp, 28 predicted proteins | sample 15_EM_MG_FD_202174 | JGI IMG/M metagenome (GOLD analysis project Ga0307513, IMG submission 202174) | Populus trichocarpa ectomycorrhiza microbial communities from riparian zone in the Pacific Northwest, United States - 15_EM | ecosystem: Host-associated > Plants > Roots > Unclassified | place... | reverse complement strand
TCTAAACATCGTTCCAATCAGTTAAACATATCTTGAAACGTGCTCTCATTCAGTATTCCGAGTCGTCTTCCAGATGCCTCTGTGAAGCTCATAACTCCGGGAGCTTGGGTTCGGATATGTGGTCATCGTATGAAGCCATATACCTCGCTCTTAATTATTAGGTAAGCTATTCCCGCTAGGGTAATAGGAACAAAGGGGGGAGGGGACCAAACCTGAGTGATCCGATCCTCAGGGCGGATGCTACCTGCAGGAGGTGCATACTCTTCGTCCGACGATCGGTCCAATGGGCAGTTGGTGTATAGCTTCCGCTCACCGGAGGAAAGTCGCTCAACAGGGGAGGGAAGATGTCGTTGGCTGTCATCAACCTCCACTACCGAAGGAACATACAGGGAGTCCTGGGATCGGTCCTCGTCAATGGACGGCCAGGATGCAGATGGCACCATGGAATCAGACGCCATATTCGAGTAAAAATCCGAGCCCATCACCTGGCAGGCGGACGCGGTCGACGTGGCAACCAGCAGAAGCAACCGCCAAGGAGTCACAGCCGCGAGCAGCCAAGATGCCGAAACAAACCTTCTCGACAGCGTCAAAGGTGCGGAGGTCGAGGGTCGAAACAATGTGTCGAACCTTATTGTCGAAATCAGGGTGGTCGTTGGCACAACCCCGAACGTGAATAATGTGAAGACCACGGTAGTCTCCACCCAGCGCAGCATAAGAAAATCCATGAACGGGCACAAGACCACGTTCACCAGCAGTAATAGCCCGCCTCACAGGGGAGGGGGAGCGAGGGGGAACAAAGGGAGCAACAGAGTCACACATTGTGAAAGTTCACCTGTAGCAAAAGGCCAGGCGAGCCACCAAAAAGAAATCACCGGTAATAAAAGCCTGGCGAGCCACTAAAGGAAGTACTGCCCAAAGGCCAAACAAACTCCGACCGCCCAAAGGCAAAAATCCTCACCAGGAGCCCAAAGGCAAAAGGAACGTGACCGTCAACGAAGTGTGTTCACAATAAAAGCGTGGTGTTGAGGGTGGCAAAACCGTGTGATCTGATTGGTTGCAACAGAAGGACGGGAAAATAGAGGGGACGGAGCTGCGAGCTCACCGGGGAGAAGTTGTGCGGCCTCCCATTGGGCCTCGGTGATGTTGGGTCGCCCGCGGTGATTGTCAGCCTCGGTGACCACGTGCATCAACGTTTCTCCGATGGCGTCGGAGTAACGGACGAACGGGGCGAGGCGGCGGAGGGCTCCGAGGAACTGGGTCCGCGTGATGGTGCCAGCACGGACGTCGTTCTCATTGAGGGAGGTAAGGGGGCAATTAGCGGGGACGGTATCCAGGAGCCAGTCCTGGAGGAACTCTTCCGCCCGCGTGATGTCTCCCATATGATTGGGAGAAGGCGGTGATGCGGGCGAGAGTGGGAGCGGGGGGAACGTTAACGGGTTGGACGATGGGAGGAGGTGGGAGGAAGTTCGTGCCGGAGGCAACGGGTCGGGCCATGGCGGGGACGGAGAAGGGAGCTGTCCTGTTTAGCGGTGTTTACAGGGAACAGCGGCGGAACAAGGGTTCCCAAGCTCGTTGCGACAGAGCGGGGAACGACAGGGACGGCGGTTGGAGCACACGTTTCTACCACAGGCGTTTGTGGCGTCGGAAAGGTTCACGGTCCGGGCGAGCGATTCTGCCACGGAGGGGGTGATGGTTACGGCGGGGGTAAGAGGGACTCCTCTTTCAAGGTCCGGGGAGGTCGATCGAGAGGACGGGCTGTCTGTCTCAAAATGGACGGCGAGTTGGTGGACGAAGGTGGCGACGGTGTGGAGGAGGAAGGCAAGAGGAGCACGGAGAGCAAGAGGAACAGTAAGAGTCATGTGTATTAGAGGTGTACTAGTAGGTAGACTCCTAAAAGCAGACGGCAACAGAATTGAACTGCAGCACCCCAACGCCTATAAACAAGGTTTCGAGACCTTGACCAGACCACCGGTTTTTCTACGATTTCTATCAAGGTCGTTCGCTATGGTACGCCCAATACCAGCCAGGGCGCGACTCCTGGTAAACACCTATCAAGTAACGACGAGGACATAGTATCGCCGGAGCAGTGAGGACAGCTAAGGAGGAAAGAAAAACTATCTACAGAGGGAGGAAGCCCTTTCTTATATAGATCTTGCCAAACTGCCAAGATGGAAACCACGGAACCCAAACACCCGAAAGAAAATCCCTCAATCCAAAAAGGGGGCCTGAAACCCGAAATACGAGATATCCCTCACTTGCCAAGGGCGCGTATGCGCACAATCGACCGATCTTCTGCGAGTGTCAGCGTGAGTCAGGGACGGAGCTTGAGGTTTTACTTTTAAGTAGTGGCGATTCTATATACCGTACTCTACTATATCCAGAACTTTGCTGATACTCGCCGCCCAGTTCCTGGGCTACCGAGAGCTCCCCACCATGGTCAACCGTATTGTCGTGGCTCTTCCACGGGAGGCGTTCTTTTGTGGGTATTGGCAATCTTGACTATGAACGGTACTGGTGAAGTTCACCAGCAAGAAGAAAAGAGAAGAACCTAAAAACTGATAATTGAAAACGAAAGACAAGCACTGGCGGTTTCGATAAACCCCGATGCTCCGCTCAGAGAAAGAAGACGACGATGATGGAAAACTAACTGTTGACAACGGCCCAGGAAAATCCACGATCACACTCTGTCCTCCCACAAGGTCTTTTCTACTAGCTAACCAACAAACCCTTATCCACCGTGACTGCCCTTTTGCCCAGCTATGAAACTAGCTACCCGGCCCATGACAATAACCACAAATTCCAGAAAGGCTATCCAGGCCTCCGACAGTATCATACTACAGCAACCGGGGTCACGTGACCATATCATGAGACGGATCGGCCTCCCGGAGTGAATAGCCGTCCGTCCAGCCATGGCCAAGAACAGTCCACCCATCATCATCGATTCTTCTAATATTGATTATCTTTTACCCGAAGCTACTATGGTAACCTCGCAATCGAGTCCCGCGCCATACATGGCGGCCAGAATTTCACAAGCTCCTAGCGGGCATTACCCCGGCAAGATACCCAACCGCCCAAAAAGAACATTTGTACATCCCTCATGGTTTCCAATATCCCGGAGCTCAACCCATCAGTACCAGTCGGTCAACCTCTCTGCGATGAAAGGCAGTTACAGCTCACTCCTCGGTGTTTTAATATATCCTCAATACCCGACACTTGATCCATAGCCACCGCGTGGTCTAAAAGGCAACCTTTCAAATTGGTAATAATGCTCCTCACGGATTATCACTCGAAAATACCATTGTTTCCATTGAGAATAGCAGTAAGCTTATTCTATGAACAGAATAGCTGGTCGAAAAGAAAAGAAAGAGATTGAAAAATATGCCTAAGAAAAGAATACACCCTTCGTCTATCCTATACCACTAGACGCCCTTTCCGGTAACCTTTTTTTCTTCCCCCAAACAGCCAGAGAAAAACAAATCTCATCTATTTCCATGATTAGCTAAGTTCGGTTTAGATAAATTGAAAATACAAACCTCGTTTCTAATTTCCTGCAGGACCTGCACCATCGTCTGCTGGGCCCGCGCCAACGGGCATGCCGTACCCTATCGTCCCGCCATGGACCCCATCCGCTGATCTAGCAAGATTCCCCATATTGGTGATTGCCAGCATCGGCGACTTTACACCTGCCAAAACTCTTTCTTGGTCAACCAACGCCTGCATTGGAGACTTTACTCCCGCAAGGCCCATACTTTGGTCCTGCAATGCGGTCATGGGAGATTTGGCTACCGCAAGGCCGGTATTGTAGTCTGCAGCTCCTCCGGCAGCATTGGAGAAACCCGGTGGGGAACGAGAGCCTATGCGTGAAGGCGGTCGTTGATATCGGCGTTGGTATATTGGTGTTGATGAAGATGCATTAGAGGTGTCAGCTAGTGGAGTCATTCGGCCGGTGTCAAAAGATATCGTTCGCCGTGGCTCTGTCGGTGGGCTTCGGCGGTTAGGGTTTTGATATGGGTGGAATCGTGATCTCTTAAGGGCGGAGAGAAGAATTGCTGAAGGTTGTGAGGGTAAGATAGGGGAGGGGGTGGTTCTGGGGAAAGAGGCAATTGTGGGAGATGATGAAGAGGGGGTGGGAGGAGGGTTTGGACGGATAAAGGTTGCAGTGGCTGTGGAGCCTTCGCACGAGCGTATGCCGCCCAAGGTTGTTCCGGAGTAATCTTTAGGCGAGCTTTGTAATGATTTGAGAACACAGACGTGAAGGCCGTTCGCTGGGGATATCTCGAGCCCGCATCGACACTCTTGAGTGATGCTAACAGTAGGCCCTTCGGAGGTCTCTGGATTCTCCTCCTCTATCGTGTCGAGAAGGTTGGATTTCTCAATCTCAGGGACAGCTATTGTCTGAGGTTCAACCTGATATAACCCGATAGCAGATTCGATCGCATCGCAGGCAGGCGGGGGCGATGCTCGCCTCAAGCATTCTTCGATATCGTCGGGACTCCCGGCATCGCTTAGGCTACATAATCTTAGACCCGCGGCACCACTTAACTCATCGTGAGTTCCCTTCAAGGCCTCCTCAAGCGTTTTTAAGGCGGCGACATCACTACTCTCCCCCACCTCTGCCCTTGCATTCTCTTGTTGGATCATCACTACCTCCGGAAACAGTCTTCCTAAACTCTCGTTGAATCCCCTTATCTCCACAATCAATAATTCGAACTTTGCCTTATCCTGAATCACCCAACAAGGCTTCCTTGGGAATAGCGTTTGTTGTGTCGATTTCAATAGTCGTTGCAGCTTTTCGTGGGTTACTCGGAACGCTGGTTGATGTGGCGAGGAGTTCAGCGCCTCGTCCGATTGAAGTGGCTGTAGACCGTACTTTGCGACCAGGTTATTGGTGTCTTCGAGTGTGGTTTTCAAACGGCTTAGGATGTTGAATACTGTCCTACGAATGAGGATATCACCGAGTCGTTTATTATATGCCTCGTCACGCCGCCCGCGGTCGGAAGCTTGAGAGTTAAAAATACCGACGGCCTCACCCCATTCGAGAAGGAAAACCTGCTCAACCTCCAGCTTGCACAGCAAGGTCTGGCAAGCAGAGCCGTGCGATTTAGCGGTCAAAACGAGGTCGAACAGCTGAAGACAAGTAGTAAAAAGGCCGGCGAGCCCTGCGATTCCCAATGCTACACCAGTACTCTCCATGACTATCGGTGCTTTGTTGTAGGAGCGGGGGGCCGTGAACTGTAGGGAAAAATCGCTTTTCCAGCACGAATTTTGGGTCATGGAGACGATAGAGAGGTGTAAATATTTCTTTTCCCCGAGCGCTTTTAGCTCCTCGAGTAGGATTCGAATATGCAAGCATTCCGCGCAAGTTAACTGCACCTCGACGTGGTCGAGATTGTACGGGGCTACGGTTGCCCTCTGTTGTCTCAGAGGCACTTATCTATTCGCTAATAGTCTGCGAGACCCAAGCTGACTCCCTGCAATGGATCCGTTGATATTTTCCTGCAATTGTAGGGCAAGAAATTTCGAACCGAGCCTAAGAAGAATTAATAAAACGGCCTGGCTGGCAATCGCACCAGTGGGGTACTCCACATGACGTATCTTCTCATGGGGATCACGGAGGTGTCTGTCGCGAATTTTATTGACAGGTTAGAATTGGACTATGCTAGCTGCTGTCTCATGACCGCAGCTCCAAGAGGCGGATAGTCCTAGTGGATGTAGAGGATCTGGGTGGCGGTTCGATTGCACGGATATTTTGTATGGTTTTTTCGAACCGCTACCCAGTGGCAGCAGTTACCGAGCAAGCATCCATCTTTCTAAGCTCTCTCAACGTGTGAGCCCAATGCCACTCGTAGGCAAGTGGAGGAGGAGGCGAAGGTGGCAAGATTCTGCAAATTACGATAAATGAGGCATAGAATACCTCCAGATCCTCGTTTATAGAGAGAAGTCCACAGTACAGTACTCTGGTCGAGATCTTTTCGTGCGATTGGGACCTGTGCATGATATGATCTGCCGAGTTACTGCGGAACCCAAGCAAGGCTACACCACTATTGAAAGTGATTGATAACAAGGTGATTTTTCTCATACACCCTGTTCAGTTACGGTAATGTAAACCCTCTTAGATATTGGTAAGCCATGCAAACCTTCACCGAAATACGCCCCACAGTGCATTTCCCCCCCACCGTATGAGAATCCGTAAAATATCCCGGATCGCTAAACCACCTCACCCCAAAGAAGCCCAAAATCATGGGTAACGATTGGACGCTGGATTACAAAAGTGATTAGTTGGGTTAGATTCAAAAATTAAGCAGGGGGACCGGTAAGAGCGTTACGAACGGTAATGTGAGATCGTGGAGGAGAAGGGGATTGATTCGATCGTGAGTCTCTTTTCGTCTGTGGGCTAAATGGGATGGAAGAGGTTTATATGTGCATCGTAAATTGGAGCGCGCAGCCCCTGAATGGAGTCCCGGAAGATAATTGGATAGCAAACACATATGGGTGTCTGTATAGTGGGATATGTCAGAGCGTATGGTCCACGAGTTCCCCCGAATTTTGTCATTGGGGGGTCAGCTTTGGTTCTGGTTTATACTACTCGTAGTGCTGTGTGTACTTGTGTTCGCTCCTGTTTCAGCCTCGCCGAGACCCAATACTGGGCCAGTCGTCTTCGCGAGTATGATACAGCAATTTTCCTCGCAATTATTATCTAAGTTAACTCTAAACCCCACACATTATAATGTGTTTTTTCCCGAGGGATCTAAAGTAGGAGCAAGAATCTACACCCAAGAAATAATTTTACAGGCACTGCTCACACAGCACGTCGTAAAAGACTCTATTAATCCCTTGAACATGATCCAGGGTTTTCTATATAAAACATAAATATTGAATACCTACCAGCAGTCCCGCACCACTCTATGCTCGACCAGTAATTAAAATTCTCTACTACGCTGCATGCACCAGTAATATGCTCGAGCGTAGCTATTGCTTAGGGCTGAGACGCATGAGGAGATATTTCTGATTTCTGTTACAGCTCGCGCTCACATATACTCCTTCCCTTACTATCAAGTCTTGGTGGCAATTCTTTCCCCAAATTCCCCCACTAACACCGGGATTTTTCGTGCAATGCGGTAATGGTACTGGCACCAAGCGCCCATGCTTGGTTACTCCCTCGTCCTAGCCAAGTCACACGTCGTTCTCTTTCCAAGCGTCACTGCAGCTCAATACACCAAAGTTGGCTGCCTACTAGTGTCTTCCGATACTCGCCCTCACGGGTTCTCAGAACATGGGAACTCGGCGAAGCCCTCCATCTTCTTATATGAAACCTTTCCAATGATCAAAGATCACTTGGCTTTGCTCGCCAAACACCCTATTAATCCATTCTATTAGAACTCGTTATAATAGATTCTTGGAAGACATGGGGGAAACATGGTACACCCACAGCCCGGGATCCCGGGCACCCAGATTTCGCGAATTTCGTCAGGGGCAACAGGGTATCCGGAACAACAGAACGAGAGTCTGTATCATTTGGGAGAAAAGTGAAGAAGGTTTATCCCCATTCTTGTGAGAAGCTTTGTCTTAAAAAATTTCAGAGGCACTGCTGACACTTTTAGTTGTCCATTTGGTAGGGACACAGGTTTCGTGTTCATCATCCATGACAGAATCGCTACGGTACTCGAAGCGATATACTCTGTCTCCAAGTCCCAGTTCGCCTCCAAGCCTACTAGCAGCCACTACGTGTTTTTTTCCTTCTTGTAGGATTAACTTTACTAACAATGGCCACAGTATCCGGGTCAGCAAACAAACATTCTATAGAAACAGGGGGTAGCATTCCCCGAAATCATATTCCAATCCGAAAACTCCCTTTTCCAGTTCAACAGGTAAAATTCAGCGAGAAATTGTACATGTTAAAGTGTGTTTCCGGTTCGGCGTGGTCCGGGACAGCGGGGTGTGAGTGGATGCTCAAGTCTTTTAAAATAGATAGTCGCTGGCCCCATGCCCACTGCTTTCTGCAGCTAGAATCAAAACAATAACTCCAGTAGAAATTCCGGTTAAACGAGTGACAGCATGTGAATAGGGCCTGGCCCAATCATATTAATATTGAGGGGGTCCGAGCACTTCGTGGGTTTCATGTTACAACGTGGCCCCCTTGTTTCAAAACAACCCCTGCCCCGCCCGGTGCTTTTATCATACCGTATTATGATAACTCGAGTTATGGTTTCTCGCCAAGACCGGGTTTTGCTAAAGGTTTGACGGTGCCCAGAGTCTAAAATGGACCCCTTCAATGCCCCCGGGTCATCATAGTGATCTGGGTGTGGATTTTAGGTGCCTAGTCCTTCACGCCCCAGTGGGTGGCGCTTGTTTAATCACCATCCGAACACTTGCTGGTAGTGATCAAACAAGCGCCACCCACTCAGCCGCATTGTTGTAGACTCCTAAAATCCACACCTACGGTAGGTCACTATGATGACCCGGGGGCATTGAAGGGGTCCATTTTAGACTCCGGGCACCGTCAAACTAACCTTAAAGCAAAGCCCTGTCTTGGCGGAAAACCGTATAACTTGAGCTAATACCGTATGTCGCAGCCGCATCAAGGCTGGAATAAACGTTGCTAATCTTCCCCCAGACAGTCTCGAGAGAGGAAATCATTCCGATAAATACAAAGTGGGTTTCCTACGCTCTTCTAATTGAAATGAAGGAACCCATTAATCACCACCCCGTGATACGGATAACCCCGCGACACTCAACATTGTTGAAAATAGTACAGGACCCTTTCCCTGGGATTGAACTAACTAGCTGAAAAATAAGCTCTACCGCCGTTCTCTTACCGTGGTGAACGGGGCAAGCGCAGAGTATTTCGGGTCCTTCTGGGTTTTGGGCGCAAGTTATAGCGGTGGTTTGGCCGTAGACGAGGGCTCGGGGTAGAGCTGGTCGAGGTAAGGCGGTAAGGGCGCCGGTGTCTGCCCCCGGCGTTCTGCCAATCCTCCAAGATTTCTTGCCTGGTACAGCCCCGAACGGGAGGACAAAATGGCGCCGTCCGGAACGGGGGGCCTGCAGGGTTCAGTGTGCGAGATGCTGGGCACCCCATGGGTGCCGGAGGAGGGCAAACCATAATTAGTACCATGGATATTAAGCGGGTCCTCGGTACTGGGAACTTTGGTTGACCTTCGATTGCGGTGATGAAGCGGAAGCGGTCCGGCTAAGATAGGGTAAGGTGTTCGCCGCGTGTAGGACTTTTCGGAGTCTGAGAAAGGGCCTTGTGCTAGACGAAGGACGAAATTTTTGAAGGAGCAGATGCTGTTTTGAATAGTAGACACCGGAAGCCTTCTCCTCCCGCCGAGACAAGATCAGCAGGCCGGATCCCGCTAGGCAGCAAGGGATTGCTTCCCGGGCCGGGTGAGCAGCATCAGTATTGAGATCTTAGATGCATACATTAAACATGGGAGATATAATGGCTGCAAGAGGAGCCCTATCCCGCTAGAAATAGTGCGGGCATCGGGTGCATGTGCGGTAAATTGCATCGGCCCCAAGATCCTGGTTTAAACTCATGCTCCGCCAGAAGAGCCCTTAGTGTAGGAGAACGCAGAGAGGTGGTGAGGGTCTGTGGGGTTATGGTTACCAACTTCGTATTCCTCGAAACCGCTTAGGTCACGAGAGAGAAACTGACCAAGAATACGTTCGCCCTCTACAGTTTGCAGATGGAGCGGACAATGCTATTTGTTCTTACCACACCCCCTCACGATAAAGTAGACCGCCTTGCGTCTACTCGAGTAGAAGTGGGACCATTTACCGTAGTGCTCAAGCGGCCGGTACTTGAATAAGGCGCTCTAAGGGTAACGTCTATGGTGTTGTGGCGCTCTGCCGGCAGTCGTTAACTTAAGCGGTGGTTCGCTAGAGGCGGCTGGCTTTCTCCATTGCAGGGTGGAGTGAGATAGCCGATGATAGAACTTTAATATCTCATCTAAAATCCCCGCACAGGCACTTACCAAGGCTAATAGATTTGCCTTTTATACTCAGCCTATCCATTTTCTCTAAGTGCTCACTTCTCTAGAGCAATTTTTGGAGCCACCGCGACTACTTTTCTGACCCTTTTCACTGTTAAAACATTTATGCAACTCCAAGAAAAAATCTCCTAAGGTCCGGCAATACGGGACAGCGCATCACGAATAATAGTTCGGGAATTTAGCAACTCCTTATCTGTTGTCAGGTCGGCCCCTGGGTCTAAGACGGGATCTAGATTGAACCTCATCCATGCAGCTCTCTGCTGGCACGCTACATGCTACGATATGGTTCTATTACTTTAGGGCTGGTTCCATGTGGACTACTCATGGGTGGAGCGTTCGGGCGTATTGATTCAATTGATAACCCATGACCCAATCCCAGATCATAATGAAAAAGAGCCCCCCCCCCCTCATTTAACTTTGGAAGCACTGCGCACCGACTGCTCTAGTATCAACTGGTGATCTTTATTTTTCAGCAGTACAACTCTTGTTCGCCATTTACATACTCCAAGTTTAGGGCGACCAACTACTCAAACTCTCGCAGCGCTGGGCATCCCTTGCGATAATGACTGTGCCAGGTTCTCTGCTCCGTTAATGCGTAATCGCTTCAGACCGTTTCTTCTGCGCGCATTCCCGAATGAATGGTTTCGAAAACTGCAGAAAATCTTCACGGTCGAACGCTGGCTGTGTGGGAATGCCGTGGCAGTTTGGTTTTCTACAGCCAGTTTGCTCCATTGTTTTCTTCTCACGATGGGGATCTTTTGGGTGGGCGTGATGGCGTGGAGTAGGTAAGTCTCTAGCTAGCTAATAAATGGGCGTATCCCTTAGGTTTACTCACGAAAGAGCCACGATTACCTGCCCGAGATGTCCTCCCATTAGACAGGTCGGTACCAAACTCTAGTGGGGCTCTAGAGGGCGAAGCGGAAATGTGCGAAGAATTTTTTTTTTCCAAATGGTTGGTCTTGCGAGCAGGGTGCTGACACTTCAGACTGACAGAAAGGCCGAGCGTAACAACACCACCTCAAAAAATATCCCTGGAATGTACTGCTGCTGTACTACGTTGCCCCTCCAAACCAATACGGTAGCTCGGTATACCAGGAGGATCAAGCAAGTGGTTTGAGTGCTGCTTCGAGAAGTGAACCCAGGTCGTTCGTCAAGGATTATGGATCAAGGACCACCCAAGCACTTGCATTCCCGATTACCTGGCAACTTCCACTTCGACGGGGTTGTCCCCGAAATCTCCATTCAAAGGGCCAACGTTGCCTGAGTGCCTTTCTACCCCGCGCTCACTTCTCTGGTAGCCGTGAACATTTGTCTTAATTCCAACTACAAATTAACCCTTTATCGATAGATGAGCCGAGGATTCCATCGCCCAGCAACTGCTTCCCACCGATCATGAAGAAAAATCATATCCAATTCACGGGAAACCTGCTGAAGAACGGCGATTCGGGCACGCCGGCGCCGAGTCGTTGTGATAGACTGCTATTGATGATCTTAATAGTACCACAGCTATTGGAACAACGGCTCTCTGAATTCTCCGATTAGAGAGAGATAGCAGAGACAGACAGAGGTTAGCCCGACAGCATCCCCGAGACCCGTGAGTCCAATCGCGGCAGCTCAGTACTGTATTTGCGCTCCTGATTAAGAACAAAAAAAGTAGTATGATACCTGAGTGCATTAGGTCGCGATTATATTGATACCAGTGATTTAGAAATGAGCACTTTCCTGAGTCTTGGGTGTAGCTACTGGCTACGAATAATAGCTCACTCTCCACGTGTGGTCACTCGGTCAACCTCTCGGTGGAGCCAGGTTGATGCACAAGACATCTCCTCTTCTCTTATGCAGCCTTCTGCATTTATCTTGTTCTGGATGCCCAGTACCGAGCAAGGCCGAACACATGGGCGGGGGGCTTTCTCATACAACAAGGCTGCGAATCCAGTGCATAACTTAGGATATCAAAGCACGGTACCCCACCTGTGGAGATTAGAGTGGGGACCGCTGAGTGTGAGTCGCGCGGTAACCGCAGGAAAAAAATCGACTCACTAGTCTTATGATATCGGTAGCTTAACTGTTAGGTCTTTGCCCGGAACCTGCATCCTTCTACCTAAATGAGGGGTGCTATGGATTGGCAAATCAAACCCCAACACAGACTTAGGTAAGTTAGTAGTTTTATTTTATTTACCATCACAACAGGCGTGTTGGGTTAAATATTGGGGACGTGGCTCTTCACGAATGTGAAAAGATGTTCTTGGATGCTGCATGCGCAGCCCAGATCCCGTAAGTTTGGTACCATACACCTATCGGTGTGCCGTATCTTGTGAAGAACCTCGTTGAACAGCAATACGATATTGTGAATAAAAATGGACGGGTGCTATGCATTACATAAAGGTTGTATATAATAGAATCAAATATGCGGAGTCGATATCACAAGAACAGAATTAGAGGATTGAATTAAATAGACGCATGCGGAGAGCGCGTAGAAGTCCCATATCATCTCGGATTAAAGTAGGATATGAAGGCTCCAAATCTAAATCTTGGCACTCCCTGGATCCACATTTCCCTGCTTTAGCTCAGGTGCAACATCCTCCAAGACTTCCATCACATCATCCCAAACCTTCCTCTGGAGCTCTTTCGCCTCTTTGGTCTTGAATGTTTTTTCGGGTAAACTAATGCCCTATTAGCTTGCCTAAGCCCCTAGGGTTTGATGACCAGTGAAATACCTCTCAATTTTACAATTATCGATGTACTTGCCGTGACTGCCTGGTCCAGCGTCAACGATCGAATGAAAATACGTACGGGCTCCCGTCTCCGTACTCCGCGCAAATAAGGCTTTCGAGAGACCTAAAAGGGGGAGGTTGTGCTCGCGCATCAAGTCGGAATGGCAGAAACCGGGAGCAACCTTCCACATATTTAGTCAAGTCGGCACATAGTAAGACAGATATAACTCACACAATTGACTATCACCATAGGATTTCCATCGCTCGCTTCCGGCACGAGGGCTGCTAATTCCCGAGCAATATAAATGGTTAAGAGTTTTGTCATGGAATACCGTCTAGGTGTCATAAGATCGCTTTTAGATTTAGTCAGTATAGTGTTGTAGTACAGGGCAAGTCCAAGAAAGCCGCAGAGACAAGATCTTGGAACCATAACAATGATAACATACCTCTCTCCCATGCCAAAGTTATTCTCATCATTCAATGCCTTTATGATATTCCCTTCAATCTCAATATACCTCTTAAACTCGGCAAATTGGTACATATGTGACGAGACAATTGATATAGTTGGGACGGTCCCGGCACCGGCAGCCCCCTTCCGCCGCTCAAGAGCCCTGGGCAGGAGTAACCTACCCAACAAGGCCGTGCCTAACAGGTTCACCTGTAACGTCCGCTCCCATCCGTCCCCCGTTACATTCCAAATTTCGCTCGCGACACCCGCGTTGAGGACTATTCCGTCCAGCGGGCCGACACTGGATGCGAAATCCCTAATGGAATCGAAGGACTCCATATCCACTATGGAGACCTGAACAATTCCCGGGGAGAGCCCAAGAAGAGCATCAATTTGAGCCTTTGCATTCAGAGCCTTGTCCCGCGAGCGACAGGCGAGAATCACCGATGCCCCCTGACGGGCAAAGTGTTTGGCGGCCTCGAAGCCGAGACCAGTGTTCGCACCGGTTATCAGTATCCTCCAGCCATCGATCCGGGTTCGCGGGATGGGAAGCGATGAAAAGAAGGCGTGGGCTTTTTGGAAAATTGCGGACATCGTTGTTGTTCGGGGAAGCCAGCACAGCCAAGCACCATAGAACCTCATACCTGTTGGCCTGGGAAGCCCGCATTGCGGTAGCTCACAACTACCGACACAGCACAGTACCCAAGCAAGAGTCTTGGTGATCGCGCGCCAACTATAGAAGCAATTGCGAAATGTAGCAAAGAAATGGAGATAACTCAACCATAGAAACTTCAAATGATGAGAGATTAAAAAGAAAGTGAAGTCTAGTACTGGCTCTTAGTTATTAATAGAAAAGGTTAAAAAGATTACTACCGGTACTAGTAGCATCCTGTACTCGAGCACGCCGGCCCTTTGCTGCAATGGCAGTCTGAACCAGGTTAGGTATCAACTACAATAACTTCTCAAAAAACCGAGGAGGGATTGTATCCCATCCCAAAGATAATACTATACCTTAGCTAGCTTGGACTTTATCTTAGTGCTGCCAGGTGTTGTATGATAATAGCAATGTCGGGAATCGCTCGGGATGTAGCAACGGCTTACCTAATTACCATCCAATATCGGTACAGCCTCGTTCGCAAAGTTCTCGCGGATCAAGAGGTACCAGGGAAAAATATTGGCAGTAACAAATGTACTGGTACAAGTGTCTGCAGAGAATCTGAAGTGAAAATTCTTGTACCTGTACATGAGTTGTCCCCAGACTTTTGCTAAGATACCTACCGATCAGCGAGAACTTTGCGAACGAGGCTGTACTGCCAAGAACGCCCACTCGGAATATGCCGTCATCTAAGCTATCGTCGCCTATCGAAGCTCCCTCCAGTCAATTTTTCAAATCTCTCCCATCGCCAACCCCCACCAACCACTACCACTCACACCGGCCTTAATTCTCACAATGATTGACGCAAAAGAAGGCAATAACCCCTAGACCTCTTTCTAGAGAGCAATTGCTAATGATCATCTAGTTGCAAAGCACAACACCTCATCAAGCTGCTGGGTAATAATCCACAGCATGGTCTATGACGTAACTGACTTCCTCACCTCTCACCCGGGCGGCGCGAAAGCCATTCTATCCCTCGCCGGACAAGACGCAACAGAAGAATACGACCCCATACACCCCCCCGGCACTCTCGAGGAGTCTTTAGAAAAGTCACAAATCCTCGGACCTGTCGACCCGTCCACCATTACAACCGTCACGCCTACGCCATCGTTAGCATCCTCGTCCCCCGAGAAAGACAAGGGTACAAACGGTATCCCACCATTAGAAGATCAATTAAACCTTGACGACTTCGCCATCACAGCTGAGAAGGTACTCTCGCCGAAAGCGTGGGCGTACTACTTCTCCGCCAGCGACGACCTGTTGACGAAACAGCACAACAACGTAGTGTACCAGCAGATCCTCCTCCGCCCACGAATATTCAAAGACGTCCGTGATGTGGATACGCGAACAACGATATGCTCCTCTCCCGTCGCCTTTCCGGTCTTCGTTGCGCCCGCAGCGATGGCGAGACTGGCACACCCGTCCGGCGAAGCCGGCATTGCGGAAGCATGTGGGAGAGAAGGCGTACTGCAGTGCGTTAGCACTAACGCAAGCCTGAAGCCTGAACAGACCATGGCTGGTCGAGTGAGCGACAAGCAGCCCGCTTGGTTCCAATTGTACGTGAATGAGGACCGAAGGAAGAGCGAGGCACTGCTGAAGCGTGTGGATGAACTGGGCTTCACGGCTGTGGTGTTAACACTTGATGCGCCTACCCCGGGAAAAAGGGAGGCAGACGAAAGGGTAAAGAACGCTGCGAGCACAACGAGCGCTGCTCCCGGCGGGGGCATTCAGGGGAAAAGTGAAGGACTCGGAAGGGCACTCTTCGCGGGTACTACGCCATCGTTAACGTGGGAGGATATAAAGTGGCTGAGGAAACACACCAGATTGCCAATAATTCTAAAGGGTCTACAGACGCATGAGGATGCTGCTATGGCGGCCAGAAAGGAGGTTCTCGAGCTTGGTGTTACTGGAATTATACTGTCAAATCATGGTGGACGGGCGGCAGACACTGCCCCTCCCCCCGTGTATGTTCTGATGGAGATTCGGAAGTATGCCCCCGAAGTATTCGATAAGCTTGAGGTGTATGTTGATGGTGGGATCCGCCGCGGGACGGATGTTGTCAAGGCGCTCTGTTTGGGTGCTAGGGCCGTTGGGATTGGTCGGCCAGCCTTGTTTGGTTTGAGTGGCTATGGCGTTGATGGGGTTTGCCGGGTATTAACTATACTCAGAGAGGAGATTGAGACTGCTATGAGGCTACTCGGGGTCTACTCTGTGGGGGAGTTGGGATTGGGACACGTAAGTGATCTGCTGTGCACTTCCGGGGAATAGTGCTGACTGGTGTTTGCCGTGATTGCAGATCAATACTAGAGCATTGGACCAGCTGATTTACCAAGAGCCACAAGAGTCATCAGGCGGGGTGACCAAGGCGAAGTTGTAACTCGCAGACTTTTTTTTTGGTCGAACCCTTGGGAGTTGGGCCAATTTGGAGCGTTGTCGGTACCATATCGGTAGAAGCAAGCGGGGATGTGTCAGTCACTTCCGTAGAGTTAGGCCACTGCATGTAGAAAGGACACCGGAACAAAAACCTCCAGAACACTACACTTAGAGATGTTTACAAAGCCTATAAATCGAAGATCGGAGATGATTGGATTTTAATAATAATAAACTTGCGCATCTTTGTTCTCGTTCAGGGATTTATCGATTACGTATGGTGCCGGGCATTTGAAATCAGCCCTCATGGGTAATTCATTCTGCTTACATAATACACATAAATAGTGGGACTTGGCAAAAGTAACTTCGAAAATGACCATACATGGGTAATTCGGAATTTTACTATCTCCACTACCGTAAAAACTTAAATAATTGGACGGTATGCTATGAAGTCAAAATAAGGTGCAAGACACGGAGACGCGGAAATTAGTGTCTCGGAGATCAATTTAGACCAAAAAAATACGAGAAATCAGAAACCTCTGATGTCTCTGGAAGCATATGGCAACCTCAGCTGATTGTGTAGATCCAAAAAATATGTACATAAAGAAAGAAAAAAGAAGAGAATGAATAGATACAAGAATTAAGTAAGAAAATTGTAAAAAATGGCACCTCAACCTTGCGGTCGGACTCGGATACAGCCAAATTTGCCTCCCCTCCCAGCTGATAAATTCTACGCCGGAATAAAGAAGAAGCGAGGACCTATGCGAAAGTCATTAGCCGAGATTCTCCAAAAGCCAGAAAGACGCGTCGAAAACCCCTATCGGTCATATACAGTTAGCTATAAACTCCGGATTCTCTCCTACTGGATTGAGACAAGAGTAGCCTGTGGCCCAACTAGAGTTCGTGAACTAACAAGGGAGGAAGTGGCTTACCATTTCAAGATTCCTGCTGCGAACTTGTCGCGATGGAGGAAGGAGGAGGAGGGAGGAAAGTTTGTTGCCATGAAGGCAGGACAAAGAAGAGCAGGTGGAGGAGGACGAAGACGACAATGGATCGAGATGGAGAAAGAGCTGTTCGAGAAGTTCCGAGAGCGAAGAGCACAAGGGCGACCAGTTCGGCGAAGCTGGTTCCGCAGAGTTAGCCGGGAGCTCTTCCAGAAAAACTATCCCACCCGCGACCTAGCAGAGTTTAGGTTTTCAAACGGCTGGTTTAGGGGTTACCTAGGATGGCACCAAATCAGTCTTCGCACAGTAACCAACAAAGCAAGCCAGCTGCCAAAGGATTTTGGGGAATCGATACTTAGCTGGCTACGGTTTAATCGCCGTAATTCCCAGTACCGCGCGGGGGAGGGAGAAGGTTTAGTGGAAGGAGAATACCGGGTGGGCAGATACATGTTACAGAATATCTGTAACATGGATCAGACCCCGGTTCCTTTCGAATATCTAGAGGGGCGCACTTATAATCAGATAGGAGAAAAAAGTATCTGGCTTCAATCAAGCAAGTCAGGGTGGGACAAGAGGCAGGGAACTAGTATACAACTCACCGCTTTTGCTGATGCAGTTGCACGGGTAAAACCCTTAATTTTCTTTCGTGGAAAGGGTACCGGGTCCACTATTGTGAGTGAACAGCGACTCTACGACAACAGAGTTGTCGTAAAGTTTAATCCCACAGCCTATGCCAACTCAAGCAATATGCTCGAGTGGCTGGATGAACAGCTTGTTCCTGTTCTTAATCGTCAGCCAACACTGCTCGCCATCGACCTCTTTTCCGGCCATAAAACAGAAGAGGTACTGGATACCTTTCGCCCTCACGACATTATGCCAAGCATAATTCCGGGGGGCTGCACAGGTCTGGTTCAGCCCCTTGATGTATCCATCAATCGCCCATTCAAAGATCTCTTAAAGGTTAGTTATACACGATCAAAATCCTAAACTAAGGGAGAGGGGAGACTTATCTAAATTAAATTCATGATAGGATTTGATGGAGCAGCGCCTTGGGGAAATTGAGGAAGAGGAGGAACGAATTCTGGAAGAGGGGGGAAGACTTACCGGCAGTATGGTAGGTCGTCGGCGGATAGCAGTCACCTGGGCTGTAGGTGAGGCATGGGAGCGGTTTTCCCTCGAATGGGTTGCAGTCATTCGGCGGGCATATCGAATTGTTGGGCTCTCACTCCCTCTTGACGGGAGTGAGGACCATGAACTATCTATTCGAGGGTTAGCAAACGAGTACCTTGCTGAGGGGCTAAGGAATTGGGAAGTTGGAGGGATTGGGCAGGGGGAAGGGGTTGGGGGCTTTGCGGAGGAGGAGATTAATCCGGGTGATGAAGATGAGGGCGAGAACTTAGGGGAGGAAGTAGATTTCCACTATGAATAGTTGCCAAGGATTAGTGAAACCCATATTGACTGATGTACATGACGCTATCTTGGCAAAACATACTCTAATTTAACTGCTCGGCACACCGTCCAATTATTAAAGTTTTTACGGTAATATTACTTTGATTGAGATTTGGAAAATATAGAATTAAAGAGGAGCGCCTTCTGGATACTTCTATGAATATCTTCTCGAAGATGTGGTGGCGGTTAAAAGTTTTCGAGAATTATTCTTGTGTTGGTTTTCGGTTGATTTCAAGTGCCCGGCACCATAAGTTACTCAAGTTACGAAAACTGCCAGTTCCCCAATGTTGAGCCTCAAAGGGGCCTAAGATCTAGAATCATGGAACACCAAAATACACAACCCCAAATACACATTCGCTCCTGATTGCTCTCCTGATTGGCTGAATCTTAGTAATCCAAAGCTACACGCCAATCAGTGGGGAGTGTGTGTTTGGGTTGCGGGTGGACTACTAGAAAGTAGATGGGATATGATGGGCGCTATGATAGGGTACGAACTCGGCCTTAAGGTTATGTTAGCCCAAACAGGTCTTCAGGGTCCAATCAAAAATGTCAAAGGCCCTAGCGATGCCGCAATGCCCAGACAGAATGCATTGCGCCTTGCCGCACTGCTGGAGTGCTGTTTGTGTGGCTTGCTACGCTTGTAGGGACCCGATCGGCCGTGGCACTGTCTGGGAACCGTCTGGTCACTGTCTGGGCACTGTGGTCTCAGCGCGGGGCAGGTCTGTACCACAGGTTGTCCTCCTCTCCGAAATTTTCAAAAGAAGTCTGCATACTACGACTGGTATTGTTTTTCGGCAGTGCTATGAAAATCAAGGAAGAAGAATACTGGATCGAAGGATCTAGGTGTGGCGGCGTCACTTCGACGTTCTAGAAAAAATATTATGGGCTGGGCTTGTCGAGTGACGTCGCTGTTGATATCACAAACAGGGATTGTCGGGGGTGGCCGCAGAGATCAGCCGCGGAATCCGTTCATGACTGGGAATCAAGAGAAGAAAGAAGAAAGAAGAAGAAACACGTCATGAGGGTTCGTGAGTAGAAGATATAGGTAGCCTTCGCTTCCCTCTTTCTATTATTTCACTCTTCTCCTCTTTCCTCCTTCATCCATCACATCAGAGATACCACAGACTATCATCTTCCTTCACGTATTAATCACCATCAGTAACTCTCAACATGCCCGTACTACTCGAGGATGAGATGCTTATACCTCCTTCCATGAGGAGGCCCAAGAGGTACTACACCGCTAACCCATACGATGACCCTCGTGTCGAGACCACAATAATTGAGTCCCCCTCTATGGCATCGACCACTACCATCGAACTCCCTCCCCATCGCTCCCTCACTCCTCCCCGTTCCCCCCTTGTCATTCATGAAGACCACTACGTCACCGTCCCGACTGACATCGAGTGCTCTCGTGGTCGCGAATATGTTATCCATCCAGCCGGTCGATCAGCTGCCTACCATGAGCGGATAGGAGGAGGGGGATTCGGTGGTGAATTGGATGCGAATTACTCACATGGGCACGGGTATGGACACAGCCGCTACTATCGTGCAAGAAGTGTTGGTCCAGTTTCGGACTATGATAGCTACTCCGACGATTACTATATTGAGGATGGCACTCGTCATGGGATCCGCCATCACCGTCACGGGTCACCGCACCGTCATCATGGCCATCACGACCATCGTATGAAGCATCTTTTGGAAGGCGGCGCCGGACTCGTTGGCGCTCACAAACTCCACGAGCATAGAGAACATAAAGATCATCTTCACCGCCGTTCGTCGTCTAGCGAGGGCCACAAAGGCCGGCACCTCGCCGAGGCCGCAGGCCTCGCCCTCGGTGCCAAGCAGCTCATGAAGCACAGATCTCATTCTCGCCCCGGTCGACATCCTTCTCCTGAGGGCCACCATCGCGCACGTCATCTTGCCGAAGCCGGTGTTGCTGCCGCGGGGCTTAAGCACGCTTTGAACCATCGCCGGTCGCGCTCCTACAGCCGCCATAGACGCCTCAGCTCTGACTTAGAACGGCATCCAGGATGGAATAGCGATGATCATAAGGCCCATCGTCGCGCCAAGCACCTCGCTGAAGCAGGACTCGGTGTCGCTGCTGCGGGTGCTGCTAAGGAACTATATGACCACCGTAAACACCGTCGCTCTTCTTCGGTATCCTCATCAGGTGGGGAACGCAACCATAATGGACGTCACATTGCTGCTGCGGCACTAGGCGCCACAGCTGCCGGGCTTGCCCATCACAAGCGCGCTCACCACCACCGCCGTTCCTCTTCCATTTCGTCTTACTCCAGCTCGGATGACGAGAATAAACATCGCGGGCGCAAGATTGCTGGCGCTGCAGTTGGCACCGCAGCTACTGGGCTTGCTGCTAAGGCACTTTATGATCACCGAAGGAGAAGAAATGGGTCTAGGTCCTCTTCAGCCTCATCATCGTCATCCTCGGATGGGGGCAAACGCCGTCACCATCACAGGCTCGGGAAAGCAGCACTCGGTGCAGCAGCAGCCGGGGGTCTAAAGCACCATCACGACCGCCGCTCCCGCTCCCGTTCTAGCTCCCGCGAACGAAGAAACCACGCCAGTGGGCTGAAGAAGGCTGGATACACTATGGCCGGAGCTCTCGCCGAGAAGCATCATCGTGAGCAGAAACGCGGCAGATCACTTTCTGCTGAAGGGCGCCGCCACGATGGGTATTATAATGGCCACCACGACAGCCATCATATTACGCATGGCCATCTCAAGCCCGGTCAAGGCTTTGTCGAAAGTGAGAGCATCCATTCATCGCCAAACAGAACCGGAGCCCGCTCTCGTCGCGGTAGCCATGGGGGGGGAATGCCTGGCGCTACGGACCACTCTTCCATGAGAAACATCGGAGAGGCAGTTGCGTATAAGCTTGGAGAGGCAGTAGCTGAGGGATTAAACGGAAGGAGGGGACCGGGTGGCATGGGATATAGGAGATAGGTGTTCATTTGTATAACTTAATAGTGTACCTTTATGAACGATTTTCTTTTGTTGCATGGATGGACATGGCATTCTTTCTTTAGTTTGGTCAACCGGAGTAAGGAATAAACGAATTAATAAATCTTTCTCCTTTTTCCTCCCCATGGAGAATGCTCCTGTTAGCCGTTTAAAGTGAGGTTGTATCCATAGAGCGCGTGATGTCACTTGTAATGGGTAGAAGAAACCCCTCGGAGACAGAATACAGTGAACACTCGATCAAACCCGATTGAGGTTCGGGGAATCTTCTGTAGACATGGTTCCCAAGAACCATAGATTCAACCCATCTCTCAATCCCCCGATAGCCTGATCCTGTCTCCTGGCTGTGGTCGGTTTTGAAATCTGGTGAGGGGGGGATGAGGGTGAAGGTTTGGTGACAACAGGGGCAATGGGTAGGGGCAGTTAGGGGGGGTATCATAGTTTAGCAGACGAATACTATACACCTCGTCACCTTCCTGGGTACGCCATGGAACCCTGATATGACAAACCCCAAGAGGGGGGCAGGAACACGCGCACCGCAATATAATATTATTAAAATTTGATAATGGCATGCGAATGCACCATGAGGATAGTAGTGACCCTTTTTTTCCCCGCCGCGTATTATCCAGTGCAAGACGTACAAGTAGAATAACCAGAAAACCAGCACCCCTTATACCAGGAAAAGTGTTGTGCCCGCAATGCGACAAATACCAGATAACTTACTCCGAACCCCCCTCAATAGCAGAGGCATTACCTCGCGATGGCGTTTGCAGCTTGCGCGTAATTACGGAACCCCGTTACTAAGGGCCCACCGGTATGATACTACGGGCAGTTATTATAATTTTACCTTGGCTATTAAAGGTCACTCGGTTTTACTCCACGGTGTAAGGAGCATGAGGTGGGCTCCTGGCAAAACAAACTCTTGGGGACTCTACCTGGTGCAGGTGAAAGAATCGCGTAGAGGTATTGACTGTCTATCGAAGGTTGCTGGCTAACTTGACCCCTACTTGATAAGAGAAAAATTCTACCTGTGCAACCTTATGTGTCCGTTCATGCTCTAGTGTGCCTACACACGGCGTCCACACTCCTGTGCACCTCCATATATGCGCTTCCCGATATCTGCGCCCCATTGATGCTCCTAACACTACAACCTTCTATGATACCACCGGGATTATTCTGCCATCACTGCCCGCTCACACCCGCCAAGCTGGACGGAGGGTTCCAAGTATTTTTTAAAAGTCACATCCTTCAGACTAAGCTATGCCTAGATACTGTAATACGAGAGTGGGAAGATGGGGTGGAGAGGCAATGTTGGCTCAACTCTACTTGAACGGGGCGTTTTTCCTTCCCCCAAGGCATCACCACTCTGCCTTTCTCCGGAACGTCTTTTCTTCCCTATGGAATTATGGCGTATAAGGGGATTTGGAAGTGTAAGTGTGGGAAATCTAATCAACTCGAGTTATGTTGGATCATGGCTCCACCGACGGGCATTGTGTGTTTTTGGGCCTTTGAGTAGGTAGCTTTCTGGCTTCAAAAGTGGTCGAGAGAAGATGGAGTTTAGGGCGTATGGCCAGGTAAGTGGGGGTAAGAATGCCAATACCCGTAAAAACTTGAATAATTGGACGGTGTGCTATGGGGTCCAGAATTCCCTTCTCTGGAAAGGGGGCAAAAACACTGTAAAAACACAGCAAAAACACGGCCCCTCCCCCCCCCCCTCCGAGACAGAGGAAAAAATAAAAATTTCTTGACCTTACTAGGAGAGGGAAGTCCAACGACATAGCACACCGTCCAATTATTCGAGTTTTTACGGTAGATGAAGCGAAATTCGGGTCCCACGTGCAAAGCACCGGGCTGGCGAGCTCCCCACGATATCTCCCCCCCCCCCCTGGGGAGAATAGAACCGGGGTCCCCAAGGATTCCGAGCCTAGAGAGTGGCAAGGTGGGGGCCTCGAGGCCATTCCCCATTCTCTACGAGGATTTTCGTCTTTACGCTATAAGATAGTTCTTATATATGGGCTCTTTCTTGTGGAGGTTAGGTAGATCAGGACGATCGGGTATCGAAGTGCAATGCTAGGGAGATATAGACACTGGTTCGGTTCTGCACTTCATTTTAATAATATCCCATTGCAATCCTCTGCTGTATTGTCGGGATTTTTTCCCGGGATTCCATAAGATCATCGGAAATGTGCCCCCCTTTATTACATTTGTGTTTTCGGCCAGTGTGAAATGCGCACTAGTAATGCGAGTGAGTGGTCTGTGTCTCTCTCTGGCTTTAGACCGTCCAACAGGGATATCCGGACGTAGGACTTCACTAAGAAGCTGCCTGGAAGGGGCAGGTTCGGAACTACAGCGGCGCATCTACCGGAGGTAAGGAAATCTCCAACAACTTGTGTGTTTAGTCACTCAAGGTTCCCTCCTACCGCAGTTAACGCTTGCCAATGGCATACCTCCTCGTATGCTCAATATCGGAGTCATAGAACACATCAAGCAGGGAGCCCCGAGCCCACTGATTGGTCTAACTCGCTTGAAACTCAGGACGCGGATGCACTATTTCATGCTCTAGCGGGGTCTACCTTGAAAGCCTCCTTGTCTACGCACTGGTGATTTCTAACTGCTGCTTTAGACCAGCGTTACGTATTAAGCCATTCCAAATAAGGTTTTATGGTCAACCCATTTGTTTCGCATGAGCAGGGGGAAAATGGGAGCATGGAGTGGGCAAGGTTATCGTACAAAATACTTATATTAAGCGATAAGATGAGCAAGAGTCAATCTATTTTGCGCACGTACCGTACGCATGCAGCGATCAAAATTCCTTATGGCGTAAAACTTTGGCCGGGAGTTTTTGCTTTCGGGAGTCGGCCTTGCATCAACCTTGTTCCCCCCGTCTCTAGGCATGGGACTTCCAGAATTGAGTGCCAATAGTAGAGAGAGAAAAGTAAAGGACATGTCTCGCACACTATTGTACTCGAGTACAATGCGTTAAGCTAATATCCTGGTCCTATTTCATCTCTCCATCACAAAAACTCCGGACAGTGGGCCGCTGGATCGGAATAAAGTTTTTCCTATTACGGCAGTAGCAACCATCCACCAGTCTGGTATCATACCGCGAAACCTGGCCAGCGGCCACATATAATTCACGAAGAGTTTAAATGAGCACCCCCCCCCCACCGTCCCGGCGCTTCGGCAATGCCTTATTGCAAGATCGCCGCCATCACCCCCAAGCCCACAGACCCAAACCTATCAATACGAAACCCGCACCTGGATCAACAACTCTGCGCCCAGATGCAATCGCTTTCCGAGTACGACTCTAGTATAATTACTCTCCCTTGCTCGACCAAGGAAGAGCCGGTGCGAGGCCCTAACGTCAAATATTGGAATTATTTTTAAAGCCCGGATTTTTTGTCCAGACAAGGATCCTATTTCGCAATCACAACGCAACGCTTGCAGGCATCTCCGCATTATATCAAGTCCGCGTGGCATAATTATCCGGAAATTTTCGGGAACTCCCACCCTGGGTTCATGAGGCGGCAGTTGTTCAACTGGGACACATTTGGTGGGCCCGGGGGTCTGGCCCCAGGTTAGCTTGGGGGGTACGATAAGTATGATAACGCGTCACTTGCTGTGGGCGGGTGGGGTTTTTTTTGAGAGTATGGGCGGTTCGAGGTGTTATTGCATGGATTGTCTCCGGGTGATTACGCTTGTGGGGGTATATCTGGGATGTATAATAATATAAGAGTAGGTTAAGGTTGTTTTTTTAAATCCCCCCCGCAATCGGTGAGAGGGGAGTTCAAGTCACGGTAGATAGTCAGAAAAGCTCTTCGGTCAAAGGCTCCTTGTGAAGCTATTTGGTTGCAGTGTTCATGCCCACTCTATCCTGGGCCACAGCAGTGAGGGAAATCCACTTTATACAACGGACATTGAAATGTTGTCAGAGAAATCATGAGAAAAACACCAGAGAAACTGAGATGTGATGGGGAAAGTATTAACAGGGCGAAGAAGAAGAACTCATGGCAAAGGGGAGAGGTAAGTAAAATATGTTGAATCCTTAGGCCCATTTTCCTAGTAGCGCCATAAGCCCTATATATATAAAAACGTTAGTGTCAGTCTATATCACCGAATTTGATGTAATTGTAGAATAACCCACCTGCCCCCGACACCATAAATGCGAACGCCATCATAACGTAAGAGATCTTCGCATTCTTCAGAGTCCTGTTAAACAAAAATTCGTGTGCCATCAGCTCCACCAGCCCTGTATAAAGCAAGATCCCCGCAGAAATAGCGTCGAAAATCCCGTTTAGCATCAAGGCAGTCTGGCTGGTGGGGTCCAAGGTCGACCTAGCCCCCAATCCAACCGCGATAGCCAGAGGAGTGGTAATCCCATAGCCCAATCCCATAAGGTACGGCATCATTTTATTCGGGAACGGCACTGTCGATAACCTGGCCCCCAGACCTAACCCCTCAAATGTCTGGTGGAAAACAATCACAACATACAATGTGATGAACTCCTCTCCTGAAACTGCGAGTGTGAGTCCGATGAAGATGGAGTGGAAGATTATCCCGAATTCTAGGATGAAGAGGGAAATCATTTGAGCGGCGTAGTTCTCCTTCATAATCTCGGCATCCGCACAGTTGAGGGCCTCTGGGTCACTGGCGCGGGCGGGAGGGGAGTTGCTACAATCCTCTTTTGTCTTGTCTGAGGAGGTGTTATCCGTATCGTATCCGAGATGGCTGGTCGAGAAGGTTGCAAAGCGCGTGGCTAGCAGCTCCACAAAGAACACAGCGAATACAGACATTAGCGCTATACCTTGTGCCCATGGGTATTCCGTTATTGGGCCCGTGAGACACGGGTCTGTGAGAGCCTCGTTGGCGGGTGTGAGGAGCTGTTCGGTTTGCTTGTTAGTTTTTTTCTAAGCTTTGGATGGATTCTTAACCAACGTGGATGAATGCGGTGCAGATGATAACACCAGAGCCAAAGTACTTGGAAAACATCATCGCCCATTCTGGGATTTTCAGCCGTGGATAGTCCCTTCCAATGATTGGGAATAGCGCGCCTATCGTGAATAAAAGTATTAGTGAGTTTCTTTTTTCCAATACATTCCTTTCCCCCCCTACAAGAAATGATTAGGATCACAAAACCAACCAAACATAGACCCAATCAAGATAACAAAGACGGCAGAAATCCTCAGTCCCATCCTCCCATCGTATTCGTTTCCTCCTCCACACTTTGGCACCGTTCCTTCCCCTTCCCCTGCTCCACCGTCCACAACCTGGCGCAAAGCCAAACGGGTAAACTCCATAGTAGCCGTAACAGCGAATTCTCCTTCCGATCGGGGAAGGAAAGCCTGGATCGGGGCTGTTTCTTTATCCCTTTGTTAACACTTTGGATACTCGAGTGAGACCGGATGATCGGTGCGGATTTCTCTGTAAGAAGGAGAGTTTAGTGACGAGTGGGTGTCAATTCGTAACCGTGTGAGGGGAAATGCAAGCAATTCCTGGATTGGTCGTTTATAAAAGTACCGGTGGGGTTTTCCTTGGAGGAGGAAGAGGAAGAGGGGGGGTGGGTGGGTGTTGCCAATAAGTAAGTTTTTAAAAAAGTAAAAAAAGAAATCACTTATTTAAGAATTAAAAAAAATGCCGTGCGAGTAAGGGCAGCGGTCTTGTCTGGTGCCGGGCTCCTGGAATCGGCACTCCTCTGAACGAGAATCAATGACGAAGACCCGGCAACAACAACGGGGTTTTTTGGGAAACAAACTCGACAAGACCATTCAGAATCAGCTCTTCTCCAGTTGTACGCACTCCGATCTTTTATCGAGGCAGTATTGGTCGAGGACAGTAGGATGGGCATTTTCGAGCCGGAGAAAATGTATACAAATTTATGCCAAGGCACTAACTTTTATATGTATTAACTAAGCAATTAGAGGGACAAGGTGGTCGGTTTTAGGTGTCTCTCACTGGAGGCAGGGCAAGAATAAGGGCGGTGGATGCCGCTAAACCGTGGGGTGGAGTGTGGTTGTCGTGGTGGTGTTTGGAGGCACCTTGGCGGGTAACACAACTTTGAAGTGGGTAGGTAACCACCAAGGTGTTTACAGCTGATGCGAATCGAGCCGCGGGACTCTCCTTCCCTCTCACAAAAACCACCCTCGAATATAGTGCTAGTACAGTACAAGCATAATGCCCTGTTAGACGGTCAATTGTCACAAGTACGATTCCGCCGCTACGGTCGCTGGTATCTGCCCATATAGGCAAATAACCCCAGGAGCATTAATCATTATCATCAGTCAAGCGCAAACATTCGTCAGTTTCAGAGCCGCGGGAGGTCAACACCCTCCAAACCACCTCTCTTGGCGTGGGATGTCTATCGTTGGGGAAGAACCCTTCTGTACCCTGCCATTTACGATATACTCGTGCTCAGCTGGAATTTTCTTGTCATGGATGGGGAACAAAAGAAAAAAAAATAATCAAAAATCCGTGCTTGAGACGCATGCTACCGAATAGGGAAGAGGAGACGATACTCTATCCTACAACACAAGCCCTCCCCTCCAAAGTAAGTTTGTGGCATGATCGCAGGTCTCTAATTGGTTGGACTCCATGCCCAAACCATTACTGATTTGAAATTTGCAAATTACAGATGTATCACCTGAAAGAGGGGCAGCGGGCGGGCGCTGTTCGCGCACTCGCAGGCAAACATACGAGAGTTTTTTGTGGGGGGAACCGGAAGAATACTGCTAACTCAGAGAATATCCTGCTCGTCTAATGGTAGTCAGAAACTGCCACCCGCTGATAACCATTCTGCCGATCAGCTCTGAAATTCCTGTGATATCACCGGATTTATGGTTGGAGTACACGTCAAATCCTCGCTAGTTGCCAGAATCAGTTTCTGAGGGATCCGAGAAATTGCGGCCCATGAGGCACCACATTGTCTAGACCCCCGCAAGTCTCAGATTTGCAAAGCACTCGCTCATGGCAAAATACCGTGTGATATTGTCATCGACCTTGGGGGCTAGCAACTAGCCCGGGTCGGCCGGAACTACTAGTACTAGCGGGGCCAAGCTCCTCCTTTGTTTGGCGGGGGTTCTTCCACAAATGCCAGGGTGGAAAAAACACAAGACCGCAAAGGTGTCTATTCGCCTATCATGTGCTGTTTCCCAAGCCCCAATATGTGGCAGTGATCAATTTCTTCGTGCCCGGAATCAATGTTCGAGTGATGTATGGTGATTAATACGGCCAGTTGATCTTGGTATCCCCATTTCGCACCAAAAGTATCCCACTTTATGAACTTAATGAATTATTTTCCATGGGGTAAGTGATAGAGGTGATTCTTACTAATGGCTAGTGCCTCCCATGGGGCTTGGTTGTATAGTCTTTCTGTGCCTTTAACTGAATCAATCAAGAGTAATCAGAGATATACCACAGCCGACAGTATATAAGCGTATCCTTTGTAGATATTGAGCTCTCATACAACATTGGAAGTAGCACTTCCCGGGTGCCCAAACATCTCTTTATCATTCTTGATGACCTTTTTTTTTTTAGTGTAGAGAAATTACCGAGGGACAACTTCCCAGGGCTTGCATACCTTGAGTCAATGACTATTATATTTTTTATTTGTATTCATGGTGTTCGATGAATGCTGACAAGGCAAGATGTATTTGGGGCAAATTGGGAAGTGCCGGGGCTTTCCTCCCACTAGTCTCAGAAGTCTTCATTAATAAAGTGTATGATTAGAGTCTCCGGGGTGGGCTGATTGAGGGGTTCTTCTGCTTTTAGTGTGACTGGCTGGCATATTGTAGCCAGAACTCGTTTATGCAAGGCCAGGAGGAATTGTGCCTTGGCGGCAGTGGCGGAATTTGTCTTTTCCGAGTAGCCTGAGAGGACCGGGGAGAAAAACTTCATCGAAATATGGGGGATGCATGTGAGAGGGGAGTGTCACATATTCCAGTCGAGGAGGTTTCAGAGCTTCCCAGGGATCATGGCCATAGCGGTTCATGAGTAGGATAAAGTTTCTAATGGGGTGCTATGTATAAATAGTTGTGACTAGTCGGGAGTTTAATTTTGTGTAATATTATAAGTGGCTGTAAAATTGTTTCATACAGTAGTAGCTATTTGCAGAATATATTAAATTTATAAATACTTTCTTGAGAATACTTAATGTGCCTAACAGTATGCTTTATGATAATAATATATAATAATAATATTATAATAATATATACCTAATATTTTAACATTTTATAAAGGGTAATTGTGCCGAGGTTAGGGCGTGCGGCCGCAACCCCAGATGTTCTTTCGCTCACAACCTGGGCACTCCTACTCAGTGCCTGACAGCTTAACATCCGAGTCACATTACGGCTCAACATCACATTGTGGCTCAACATCACATTGTGGCTAAAGATAGCCCTGTAGTGTAACATAACATTTTAAAGTGATAGTATTTTATTTTACAAAAGATTTCGCAACCTTGGCTCCTGCAGCATAATTGATGATATTGGTAATTCGGATTGATTATAGGTTGACAAAAGAAATCTTTCTTCCACCATGAAACTTTTTTCAATTGTAGATTTCTTTTTATTCTAGCATGCCAAGATATCACTTAGTCTTTAAGATTAATATAATTATACTCAGTTAACTAAATAATTAATATATTAAATTAATACATATTAAATTGGTAATATTGAAAACCAGCCACAATGTGATGCTGAGCCACAATGTGATGTTGAGCCATAATGTGATGTTGAGCTGTTAGGCACTTAGTAGGAGTACCCAGGTTGTGAGTCAGCGAACATTAGGGGTTGCGGCTGCACGCCACAATCTTGGCACGATTAAGGTCTTCTACTAAAGTGAAATCTAGATGAAATTCTCATAACTTTTATTTTTATCATTATTGAACAAGTTTGCAGTTAAAGTAAAGAATAATGTAGATATTAAGCATATTATGATGGCTAAAACAATGCAAAAAATAATGTCAAATATTTCTGAGTTGAACTCAGGATCTATGGTAGTATCATAATTTTCCCTATGATTTACCCTTTACCCTTGCAAATAGATAAATTTGACAATCTATGTATTATACAAGCAAACATCAGTCTACAGATTGAGTTGAATTGTATTGACTGTCAGACTAGATTGGCCAATAGAGGGAGAGGAGGGCAAAGGAGACGGTCCTGACAGCACTTGGACTGACTATGCCTTTAGGTCATAATAGCAAGGAGAGGTTTGGAAACCCAAAGCCTCGAGAAATTTGGAATCGACAGGATTATCTATGCTAAAAACATGTCCATGGTCCACCTGTAAACTATTCGAGCTAATATGCCAGTGGATGGTTAAGAAATCTAAGGTTTTGAGAAATATGAAATAAGCAGAATTATTCTATCTGCTGATTGACTTGTTTGAGAGAATGACTGTGTCAATTGTTAGAATTGAATGGTGGTTGAGAAAATGGAGAACACCGTCACTTGGCATTAGAACAGCATCAGTGCATCCGGGGCATCTCGACCAAGGATATGGTCTTTTGAAATGGAAGTTAGTTTAGACACTATTATTAAGGCTCTAGCACTTTGCACGAAACTTGTTAAATAATCTCATTTTGCAAGGTGGGTAATAGCTTCCAGAACCTTTCAGATTTTCTCATTGTTTGTGTCTTGCTTATCAACTGCCTTCAAGCTGGTGTTTAGTATCGCTTTGTTGTTTGCAACTTGCTCTTAACATTCAAGTTCTGCTGAGCCTACTTCATTATTAGGTTTCGTGTATTGCTTATCAACTATTTGTCAGCTTGCATCTAGTTGTGCTTTATCATTGGGCTCTTGAGTATCTTTTGAGTCCACACTATTATCCAAGTTTGCATGATTATTGTTATCTTGCTCTTGAACTTGAGTCGACCCTACTCTCTCAATTTGCATATACTAAACAACCTTTTCAAAGGTATTAACAAATATTGTAAAGGTTTCAAGAATATGTGAGATATGATAGTGGTGGTCTATCTTACTTTAAAGATATTGGATCGAGATTAGAAGATCACTAGTGACAATACAACCTTGCCTGATCAAACTAGTGCCAGAGAGTATCAAGACAGAGTGAATCCAACTTGGTGGTATATACAGCGATTGACTTTTATGGGTGAAGGAAATTTGGTAACCTTTGAGGTTTGGCCCAGCCTTCACATATACCATTGAGGTAACCTTGTTATGCTTGATACGGTTACGCCAATTCAGAGACAATATCTTATTGTTCAATTTAGTCGGGGATTAGAGTGCTTATAGTTTGCTATACTCATGAGGCATTTGGGGGACGGTAGTCTGAGCAAAGCCCCAGCCTGAGTCATGTTAGTTGAATAGTAAAGAACCACAAGACTTTTACACAACCAAGCAAGAGGAGATTTTTACTGGTATGTTCTTCAAGTTGGGTATACACTTATAGAATGCCATGGTAATGTTTACTTGAAGAGTGATGGTATTGAGGGATTTGACTTGGAGGAAATGTAGGGGTATCAAACTGTGTTGAACCTTTTCTGATGCTAATAGATTGAAGAATGAATTGGCCACTGGCATCTTAGATTTGTGATTATTATGCATCACCTGGGATAGGTGTTTAGCCATTAAAGTGATTTTCTGGGCAGGTTTTCAATTAACTGGGAATAACCAAGTTGGCTTTGAGTACTTAACTGAATGGCAACATATATTGCTTCTGCAAAAATGATATCTTTGGGCCAGTATAACAATCTCTATTAGCCCTAGGAGATTGGTCCATGTTTGTATTATATTAATAATAAACTATTGTGATTAGAAGGTGATGACTCTTCTTTTATCAGATGATACTGAACCTTGTAGAACTACTTTGTAGCTCTCATTGTTATTGTATTTGGTTGGCTTGTATTGATCACCAGATGAATCAGAAGTGAAAACCTATAGCAAGTAAAAGAATATAACGTAATCTTTTATTCATAAAACTTATGGGTAGGAAAGTATGGTTTCGGAAGACAAGAGGTGTGATCACTTTTCACACCAAATCTGTGACCATCTTGGCTGTAATGATTCGTGTAATGCTTGGATTTTAGCTTAGTCACTTCTGTTACCCAAATTATATACATTATTGAAAAGTATTAAACACTGAATATTGTCTTTTTCATTATCCTCCAGCTTGCTTGGCTGAAACTAATATGTTAGTCTAAGTTAAAATCCAAACATTACACGAATTGTTACAGCCAAGACTGTCACATATTTGGGTGTGAAAAGTGGTCCCACCGCTTGTATTCTGGAACTATACTTAGATGGTTGCATGAAGATCTTGTTCCTAGGGCGTAAAACCCCCTATATATACAATATCTAATCATTACTCTACCCTTACCCTGATGACTCATTTATATTAGTCATCAAAATCACATAACTCATAATAAGCGATTGTATGAAATCTATTAGCTGACACCTCTATCAAATGTGCAACCTTCTTTGGGCTAATCAAAACTCATAAAATAAGTTATGTGTCCAACTGAATCACATGTGTAAAATACATGACTCATAAAGTGAGTCATGTGAGAAAGTCATTACATCATCTGATGTCACAATCATGAATCATAAAACAATCAACCAATCATAACATAATAATGATTTGCTATTGGGTAGTTATGTGAGATGCTATAAATCAACTAATTTTTATAGCATGCAGTATATCATACCTATGACTAATAAATAATAGTCATGTGAAATCTGTCTTGCTTAGTCATAATTTGAAGCAGCCAGCTGAATGGCAAAATCATAGGCTTTGTGTGATTAGGGTTAAGAGAGGGAATAATAACCTTGCAACACAACTTGGCAAAGGTTGTATGTTATACCAGCTGAGATCACCTCTGCATACGTCGAACATAGAAACATTATAGTGACTGTCGCAAATAGCAAACATCATGCTTATATACAGGTGATGCTCTTGGTAGGATTGTAGTTTCTACATAACTTAGGCAAAAGTACGTAGGTCCTTACCTATACACCAAATCTGAACAAGTTTACCATAGACCCTTTTGAAAATTTCAAAATTCCCACAGCAAGATTTGGTTGGTCCAGAATTGATTCCTTGACCAATAACGAGCTCTGTTTGTATTACAGTTTCAAACCATTTGGTGAGGTAACTTGATTTCCAGAAGGACAGATGACTGTAATACTACACCAGTGGTATAAACATATGATTCCTTGGATGCATTGCAGCCACTAGGCTAGTCTTTAATTGAAATGCGGCTTTCGTGGAAGACATATTCAATACTTGTATAAGTTGATTGTTCTCAAATGTCGGTGGCCACAAAGGCAACAGATTCTCCCCCTTCAGTGATCTACTTCAATTACAATTCAGGCGGTCTTGCCTACAGGTCAGCCAAGCCTCAGATCAATGGATTGTCCCACTTCATACTAATACATATACCAGAACCCTGTGCTCTCTGAATGTAATCAAATGTCGTCCCTGTTTTTGACAGTTTAGTAGGCTGAACAAAGAACAGTGGGAGGTCGAACTTAAAAGAATTACTAATAGCTGTAGTTGGAGGATCTATTATCAGACACCTAATACTGTAGTTGCACATTTGAGGGGGACTGATTGGGTTCGCAAAATCCCAGAGTGTATGTGGATCTTGTCCCTTCTTTAAACACTATTAGAGGATTAGCAGTGCCTGGTCCCAAATCGGTTTAATGAGTTGTATTAACCTCGGTGAGTAACAGGCAATCCAAATCCACTGTTTGCGGTACTGAGCTAATAAAACAGCTTTCAGGGTTTTCTGACAGGAGCTACAGTTCATCGATGGAAAATTCCTGATTTGTGGAAGTGATATAGAACTCTAGCAGGCAGAGTTTAGGTAGTAGTTCTTTCAATTGGTGGCCATGTCCATATCTAGGGTCAACTTCAGTGAATCTCCAGCAACTATCATAATTCTCAAGCTTCTGCTAGACCAAGTTGTAGTCAGTATGAGGGAGAATGTTGCTATCAAGCATTTTTGTTTTTTATTGGTAGAAGGAGCATGTTCATCTCTGGTCTTGTTGTTTGGAATAAATAAGGCTTTAGTGGTTCTCTCCAATCAGAGAGAGTCAAAGTGGGAATCTCGAGATAAGATATCTTTTAATAGAGTGCCTCCTCTTCTCCCCATTATGGAGTACAGGTTATCTGATGAGATAGCTATAACAAGTGGGTTCAAATGAATACCGAAATTCAGAGAATGTGTCAAACAAGCCTGTCCTGGAGGCTCTGTTTGTTCTCAGAGAGTGGACTCGGGGTGTTGGGAGAAAGCGTAAATGGTAGGGTAACAAAATAGCTGATGAGGCACCATAACTTATAAGTTCTATATCCACGGAAGTAATAATAACGCAACCGTGGCAAATCCAGGGGTTGCTTAGGATATAAATTTGGTTGAATAAAAAAAAGATTGGAGAAAAGGGAGTGAATGAAATTAATAGTAAAAATACAAAGAAAGAGAGGGAAGCACACAAGGACAAGCTATTAATATACTATATAGAGGTAAAAAAAAATGGAATTTCTGTTCATCCATAATCCATTGTAATTGGGTATAGTTGAGTGAATTAGGTACAGAGTATAGTACTTGGGCTGAAGGGTAAGTTGGGCACGGCGCCATGAAATCTCAGGGTACTATGTTTCCTATTCTGGGGGTGCCTTTCTGCATGTTTTTTGCCCTTGCATCACCCTTCCCCATTTTATTCTTCTCAATGCAACTTGGCCCGCCTGCACCTTCTACAATACCCCAACATTATCTGCTCTATCATATTATAGCAAGTGGGGCCGCCTTAATGCATTGGACTATAGAACAACTAGCAATCTCATTCCCAAGATCTTGAGGGCGTGAATATCTAGTGCTAAATTGGTACAAGACACAGGGGGGATGTTTTCGTATGTACAAGTACCGTTGCCATTACAACCCAAGCGTTTGCAATTACATCTTGTTACACAACCCACATTTTTGGATGTCTACCAATAATAAATGATCTTTAGTCTTCCATGATAGCTTTAACACCATCCTACAAGACTTATACCGACCTTCGAAAAGAACGATTTTTTGAGGAGGAGACTGGTGGAGGTGGAGAGTGAGAATAGGAGGATAAACGTAGAGTTTGGTATTGATAGGGTTTGGAAAGATGAGAAAAAGGAGGAAAAGGAGGAAAAGGAGGAAAAGGAGGAAAAGGAGGAAAAGGAGGAAAAGGAGGAAAAGGAGGAAAAGGAGGAAAAAGCACGCTGGAATCCATGGAGGACGCCCTCACTGGAGAAGGCAAAGTTTCCAAGGAGAATCTTAAGGAGGATGGGAGAGAATGTTTTAGGGAGTTTCGTGGCTCAAGTGGTAGATGGGGGCAAGAGGATGAAGGTGGGAATGCTGCCTGACCCTGAAAAGGGAGTGAAAGAGGGGTTGCCACTTATGGTGAAAGTGGGTGGTGTGAGGTAGGAAGAGGGGAGTGGTGGAGTGGAGATTGCATTGCGTGAGGCAGTGGTAGAGTGTTCTGATGGCGGAAGGTAGTTGGTGGGGAATGAGGAATTAAAAAAGAGGAGGGAAAGTGGGAGCCAAGCTTCCACAATGGTGGTTAGAGTTAGGAGTTTGAGTGTGATAGGGGCATTGACTTGTTCTAGCCTTTGGGTTGGAGGATATTGGTGTTCGATAAAGAAGTATGTGGTGGTGCAACTGAGGAGGAGGGTGGCAAGTTGAATGAAAGTGGTGAATACATCAGCAAAAAATATTCTCCCTCATGTATTACATACATATCTCCCTGTATCACCTGGTAATACCATCTCCCCCTATACCCCCCATGCCTCTCATTTTTCC
>Ga0307513_10001282_pt1 | contig 36345 bp, 51 predicted proteins | sample 15_EM_MG_FD_202174 | JGI IMG/M metagenome (GOLD analysis project Ga0307513, IMG submission 202174) | Populus trichocarpa ectomycorrhiza microbial communities from riparian zone in the Pacific Northwest, United States - 15_EM | ecosystem: Host-associated > Plants > Roots > Unclassified | place... | reverse complement strand
ACCTAAAGAACCGATCAACGCATGGCTGGTGCAAATCATCCCACTTCACTCACCAACGCTCCATTATGGACCACTCCGTGGATTGTCTCACAGAGGGAACTCCATGCGTCAGAGGAAATTCCAAACTTCTCTTCTCCAAGGTCACCAGCCAGAGCGGTGATACGCCCACCCTCGAGCCACTCGTCCTTCCAAACCCCGCGGTCAGTGGCTGCCGTCCTCAAACGTGCTAATGCATCTTCACCGTTCTTTCCTCGTACCAAACAAGTAACCCTCGCGACTTGTCCCAGAGACAACAGCCGGGCAAGGATGAACACGCCAAGGAATCCAGTTCCGCCCGTCAAGAAGATATTCAGTCCATCAGTAGGGATACCTGATGGTGCACCGTAAGAAGTTTTGAGGTGTGTAGAAGCCAAAGCCTCAAAGTCAGCCGCATAATCCATCACAGGGACTCGCGGCGCCCCAACCTGTTCGTCCACAGATTGACCTTGACTTCCTAGGCCCAAATCCGCAATTCTCAGTGCCTCAATAGCTGCAGCTTGTGACTTCAATGTAGGGCGATCAAATATGAGACTGAGCGGAATGTCAACCACGAACTTCTTACGGAGTTCGAAGGTGAGTCGCGTGGCGAGGATCGAATGGCCCCCCAGATCGAAGAAATTCTCTTCGACAGGAATCAACGAAGGAGCGGAGGGGAGGAGCTGGGACCAGATTTCAGAGAGCGTTTGTTCGGTCGGTGTGAGGTTGTCGGCCGGTCTTTCCTTTTCAACAGCGTGGAGTTGTGCAGTATCTGGGAAGGGCAAGGCGGGCTTGTCGATCTTCCCATTTGGGTTGAGGGGCATGCGTTGCAATGGCACAAATACTGCCGGAAACGGTGAGCCTCCAACAAGCAAACTGAGAGTCGGTACTAACACGTGGGAACACTATATATTGGCAGCTTCGTCTTGAGATACTCCCTGATGTCCTTGATCAGGTGGGGGTACCGACGAGGTGTGTGCTTGTCGTCAAGCTCCCCGACTTGCTCACCCAGAGCGTCACCGGACATCGGCACAAAATAACTAACGAGCACTTTCTCCTCGTCCTTGTCGCGTCGAACAAGGGTAACATTCTCCCTGACGAGAGGATGTTGGCTGAGATGTGTATCAATTTCGCCCAGTTCGATACGAAAACCTCGAATCTTGACTTGATCATCCGCACGGCCAGTGCATTCGACCTGACCGTTTGCATCGTACCGCCCGAGGTCGCCTGTGCGATACATACGATCGCGAATGCCTCTCCAGAATTGTGATTCAAGGCCTGGCTGTTCCTTGGGCGGAGAGGTGATCGTGTCTTCCCAATGGTCTTCTTTCTTGGTGAACCAGTTGTTTACAAATTTCTCTGCGGACGAAGATGCATCAAGGTACCCTTCAGCCAACCCTCCAGACCGAACATAAATCTCCCCCACCTCCCCTACAGCGCACGAAATGCTCCGATCGTTCCGGTTAACGACTAAGAGTTGGACATCGATCATTCCCTCGCCAGCGGGCATAATGTCCTTTTGAGCCGCCAGGAAAGTAGTGTCCTCCGAAAGCGGCGGGATTGGGAAGTACGAGACAGCACGTTGAGTTTCAGTCGTCCCATACATGTTGATGATTCGAACGTTGGCGGCGAGACTCTGCAACCGATGGCAGTCACGCTTGGTGAGGATGTCACCCACGAAGAATGCATTTTGTAGTGAAGGGATCTGTCGAGTTGCTTGAGCAGACAATAGTTGACCCATCGCTGGCGTCAGGTGCGTCACAGTGACTCCGCTTGCTGCCATCCATTCCGCCAGCCTTCCAGGAGTGCCAATATCTTCTGCCGTCGGAACGTGGAGCTGAGCACCAAAGAACAGTGGGGTGAACACTAAAACAGCCGTTGAGAAATAATTTGGCAGAGATAAAAGTGCTTACTGTCACGCTGAATGGGGTCATGAGCTATCCCACTGAGCATGGTGAACTTCGAGCGCTCTCCAAGTCCAAAACGCTCGCCCATCCAAGGAAAAAAGTGGGTTAGGCTATAGTGTCGCCCTCGAACACCTTTTGGAATGCCAGTGCTACCACTTGTGAAGGACAGGGTACCGACACTGTCTGGGCCAAGTGGGACTTGTGGATCGATATTGGCCTTTTCCTTGCTTACTGCTAGCGTGTCCTTGAGATCGACACGCGCAAAGACGGTCCCATCTGGGTGAATCTCAAGAGCAGGTATTTGGACACAGATATCGAGCTCCTGCTGAACATAGTCGGCGACCGAATCATGGATTTGGCCAGCTCCTTTGAGAATGATCAGTCCTCGTGGACGAGCAACCTGTAGGTATATGGTTTGGCGACTTGGAGGGTAGGCGGGATCTATTTGCATTGAGACAATGTCTTTCGAACAAGAAACTGAGGACATACCGATGACGGAGAAGGTCGCCCCTGCTTTCAAGATTCCCATGACTGCAATGACGAGCTCCACACTTCGATAAGCATAGACCATTACAACGTCTTCACGCTGGATTCCACCATCTAGTAAATGGTGCGCGACCACATTGGCGGCTCGACGGATTATAGAGTACGTGAAGGTAATATTTTCACTTCCAGGTACTTCTGATGGCAGATTCTGGACTACACAAGGACGATCAGGCCATTGCAACGCATTTTTGGTGAAAATGTCAGGGATGGCGCCTTTCCAGTCGCACCAATGAAGATCCGCAGTAGGATCTGGAAGTGCCATTTTCTGTGATTGCGTTAGGAGAGGGACAAGCCCTACGGGGAGCAAAGGATTTTTGGAAACTTGGACGAGGAAAACCGAGAGCTGCTGCAACATGAAGGATATACGCGCGGAAGTGAAGAGTAGAGCATTGTAGGATGCTCGTATCGTTAGCGCAGGGGCCAGAGATTGACGCGACGAGGCAGCTGCTTGACAAGTGACGAAGAAGGTGAGATCGGACGTGAGGCTGGTACTATGGATGAACCTTTGCTGGGATGACTCGTCTGTCTGATCAAAGAACCTGACTCTAAACAACGGTCGGCTGTTGGGGGCTTGTGAATCGGCGTCTCGGCCGAGGGCAGCGAGGACCGAGTCGAAATCGACAGCAGTGGATTCCGCGTCGCGTTCGACGAGCTGGACGCGACGGAGAATGGCCCAGAACGGATCTGTAGGTTCAACTGGGATGCGAAGAAGGAGCGGATCGCGTGAGGCGAGAGAGGAAGACGCGACAAGTAGATCGGTATCGCCAGTATAGCGATGGAGGAGGACCACGAATGCGGCGAACAGACAATGGAAGGCAGAAGGAGGCTGCTGGTCATCGTCTGTTTCATCCGTGAAGAGAGCCAGCTTGAGCAGAGCACGGGCCGCTGGCTCTGGTACATCTGCGGCGATCGAGGCCTCTACGAGGCGATTTACGGGCGGACGCGGGTAGTCGGTTGGGAGAGCAAGAAATGGGAGGTCCTTGAGCCTTTCGGCCGCTCTGCGCGCGCGTTCTTCGACAGCCACAGTCATCGTTTGGTCCAAATGCCGATTGAACCCGAGCTACCATGGATCGTGCTAAGAAATTCAAACTACCGCCTATAAGGGAATCACAAGGCCAGAGGCGAAAGAAATTACTTGAAGAGCAGCGGAGGGTTTGCTCCACCTTTACTCTCAAGGGCATTCCGAGGTCTGACCCACCTGCAGAGACGCCTGTTGCGGGTCGACTCGTCCAGAAACATCGACTCGTTCGCAAGCTTGTCCCTCAACGATAGTAGTGACGAGGAACATCAGGAGCTCGACACGAATGCAGTGTCAGAGCGCATGGAGATCAACCCTGTACATGCGGAACGGCCGCGGCGAACCAAGAAGAAAAAAACTGTTTCTAAATGGGCCAATATGGCAATGTACGCGGAACCACTGGACCTTACAAGCATCCCAGAAGACCTGCATACCGATTGGATCGCTCTTGCACCAGTACCCAAAGGCAAACGCTGTATCATGTCCACTTCACGATCATCTAAATCAAGTAAGCCCCTCGCATCTATGTGGTTACTCCCCACTCATGCTCTGTAGCATCTATTGCATCCCTCCACAGTCGGGTCAAAGGCAACATTTTGATGCGACATCCAACAAATTTGCCGTCGGACACAATCCTAGACTGTATACTCGATGAACACTGGGAGGTCAATGGCATCCTCCATATCGTAGATGTGATACAGTGGGCAAAGCAGGACCTCACTGACTGCGAAACCACATTCAGGTGCGCGCTGCCGGGACCAAGTAGTTGTATTCTAAACATAGCTCAGATTCTGGTGGCGAGATGTAAAGTTGTCTGAAGTCCATGACTTAGCACCACCGTGCTCGACCGCATCAAGACCACCAAAATTCGAATACCCGTGTACCCTCCGCCCGGTTCCGTATACAGCGGATTTGTCGCACGGCGACCTAATATCAACTATTGTTCCTCTAACGCTCTCTCCCGTAGCCTACGAGGTCCACGTCGCTCCTGCAGGCCTTCCCCCTTCCAGCACTTGGGTAGGGTCGCTTGCGTCAGATGGTATACTGCTATATGTTTCCGAAGCATCGTATACGTTTGGGAGCACTCCCTTGACACTATGGATTGCTCCTGTGCCTCTCGAGGAAGGTAGTCCGCCTCCGTTAGAGGCCTTTGCAAGGTTCGTTGGCTTCCCTTTGTTCCCGAGAAGGCAAGGGTTTGATTCGGGGACCTGCACAGCATTCTTCAAGTCAGGACTGCCACCGCCACCACGGATGCGGACATGACCTAAAACACTTGAACCCAGCCTCGTGCCTGGTTTGCTTCTTCCTCCCTCCCTCTCCGAGATGTCCACGCCTACCAACAGGCCAGCCGCTGGCGACACGCCTGAAACGCCTGAGATTGAAAAGGTCCAGCTTCACGCCATTGTGCTTGTTGTGTCTGTGTGTTGATTAGTCGTTGAAAATAGACGGACTTCGTGCAGAGCCAACCACTTCTTCCGGGCGGCAAGGGCCTGACGGGCGCAGATAGGTTATCTGCGATTCAAATAGGACAGGATGAGGTTACGCGGTATATACCCCTCGTTCTCAAGCCAGTTATCCCCGCCCTCCTCTGCTCAATAATGGTCCTTGCGGGTATCGGCCTTGAGGTGAGCGCAAAAGCTCGTCTTTGCCGAAGCGCTAACCCCATCTCGATAACCAGATCGCTTTCTACTTTTCAGAAAAGAGCAAAGGCTGGTGGACACCTCCGGATAGCGCCACTTCGATCCTCCACTATCTCTATACATATCCGCCAGTGCTCGTCGCTATGGTACGTATTTACATTTTGATGGCTTTTGGGAGGGAGGGAGCCCTCGTCGCGTGGTTCAGGTGACCATCGATGGGTCATCCATCTGATTGGAAGGGTCACATTCACACGAGTGGTGGGGCAGTGTGCGCGTCGCAGAAACTTCAGAATATGTTCTGGAGCGTACCAGGGTTGTGAAGTGTTCGCTCTATTAACATTATTCTCAGATATTCATTGCGGTATGGACAGCCATGGATCAGTAAGGGCGCTCTATTTAACAATCTTGGAATATCCTGACATGTTTTGGGCGCAGAGAGATTATGAAGTTGCAGGTATGCACTCCTTCCAGCCATCTTTAGCCGAACAGGGGATGACATCTGACTACCCTCTTCTCCTATCAGCCCTATGTCGATCTTGCACGTGGAGACGCCGATGCGAACACCAGTCTTTTGCTTGACTACACCAACCACCCCAAGTTCATCGTCTGGATCTACCAGACAAAGAACAGGCACACCGTCGCGTTGCTTAGCACAGTTGTCCTACTCATGCTCCTCGCTTCCCAACCGATGTGTGCGAGTTTGTTCACTATCAGGGATACGGAGTTCGTCCGCGAGAGTGAGTAGATTGATGAAGCATGGAGGCGCGAGCGCGGTGCTGATGCCGTGCGCAGATATTGGCGTACCTAGATTTGGTGTAATTGGATTGAATGACGCTCATGTTGTGCGTGATGGGTTACCACCCAGCGGCCTGTGGCAACTGAATTGACAAACCTCTCAGACCCTGGAGGGATTTGCGTCTGCAGCAGGAGTGAGTTGAGTTTCACCTCTTGCGTGAGACCAATGCTGATTTACTGTAGTTCGTCGAAGCTCAAGGTAATGTCTGCACATCAAGTCTAGCTGTCACTCTCACACAACTCGTAGCTCGATATGGACTCGATCGCCCGCCTTTCGTATGGCAGGCCTGGGCTGTCGATCAATTTGAGGTACGTACCCCAAAGTTGTTGCGCTTCCTTCGCTGATATGCTCGCAGCGTCCCACTTCCTTCTTCTCAAATGGCACCCTGGAGACCAATACCACTGCGATTCAAACGCAGCCCGATTGCCAACTTGCTACTATCAACTCTTACACGAACGGGATTATCTCTGCTACGGCTGCTAGCTGCTCCTTCGAGCAGAACATTGATACGAGCGCTGTGAACTCTTATGGCGTCAAGGCGGTAGAGAACTGTTCCGATTACGAGTTGATGTCTAAGGGTGCCCCCCTTGGCCCAGTTTTCTTCTGGTTCGCCTCCCAAGCCGACGGCAACCAGCGAAATGCGGTCGTGTACTGCGCGCCTCGGCTCTCTCTGCACAATGTCACGGTCAGAATCAACCTTGCCAATGGCACCCTGATCGATGTAGTCCCAACGGGCGACTACAACACACCGAATGATGTGACCAGCGGTGCCCCTCCGCTCAACGGAGGGGTATGGAACGGCGTCAACTTTAATCTTGCTAACGCATCGGCCACCGTACTGCAACGGGCAAACACCACTCGGCTGCAGTTGCCCGCCGCTGTGTTTGTTGCTGGTCAGCAGAACGTGAATGGACTAAGTGCGGTGTTCAACACCCCAGAGAGGTGGGCGAACCTCACGACCATCTACTACGTAAGTATGCATCGATTTTAATGTAGCATGGGGATCTGATTGGTTGTAGCGCACGTTCCTGGCCCTTTCGGCTCAGACCAACTATTTCGTCAAGGATACGACAGGGGAAGCTCTTATTACCAACATTACGGAGATTCAAAAGAGGGTGTGGCTCAGGTGTGACCCTTTTTTTAAACGAGATTCAAATTCCAGCTGTCCTCACCTATTTACAGTCCCGTTGCGGTCCATATTCTCGCAATTGTACTTATTATCTCTGGCATTGCCGGGGTGATCATCCACTACCTGCATTACCAACTTCGGAAGGGGGTCAAGTTGTACGCCCAACCTGGGACCATCGCCTCGGCGGCATCGATAACCGCCGATTCGGGGCTGACCGGGCTCCTCAAACCAGGATCTACAGAGGAGCAACTACGGGATGCATTGCGGGGACGCAAGTTTACGGTCGATAATACTGGGCGGGTCATCCTGCAAGACGAGAATGGGTTTGGAGGCGGGAAGGCGCTTGCGAAGAGGGGGAGTGTATACGGTGCGCTAATGCGTGCGGCTCGCTGAGCGGTCGACGCGAATGCCGCGGAGGGTCGGAGGGAGTCCTGCGTGCCCGGCAACTACGACAGTTTGGATAATCGATTCACAGTTCGGTGGTATTGTTGCAGTTGACATTGGATAATTCGCACTGTGGGTTATTTTCGTTTACATATACTATTCTGTACCGTAGCTACCATCTCGGGAGAATCGCGGCCCGTGCAACTAGCGGACAGCCTGAGACGTGATTGGTTGCAACGACGGCCTTATTTTTAGTTTTGACCACCTGCCAAATATCGTCACACGTCACACGTCACACCACCCTCTCTCTTTCTGACCTTTTCTCCTAATCCTACGCGGCTCCTACGCGGCTCGTCTATTGCCTCGACCGCCTCCTGTTCAACGGCAATGTCCTCAAACTGGAAAACACTCCTTACGTACACAGTTCTCGCTGCGTCTGCCGCGCTCGCAAAGCCATGCGTGGGCTTCGACAGCGACTTTAATCTATATGTTTTTGGTGCGACTACCGACTATTCATTGGGCCCCCAGGACGCCTGGTCCAACCCCAGTGAGCACCGTTGCTTCGAGCGCCATCCAGGCCGCAACCGCACTGACGACTGACGCAACCACTTTGCTGGCATAGACTCGAGCGCTCAGCCATTGACAACCACAGGGCGGCCGTGCGTGTTCCTTGACCTTGTTCTTCTGATTCTAGACCACTGACAGCGCCCTCAGGCCATTCAATGGGGCCAACACCCAATGTTTCCTTGCTCAATACTTCAACGCGCTCTATGTCCTCGACGGCGATAGCTCCTTGCCCAACGCGGTCCACATCTTCAACTTTGTGTCCCGATCATGGTCCACGCTGACGGTCCAGTTGAATGGCGTGAACCACCAATCGATCGTGGCTATCCTCGACCGGGACACCAACGTCTTTTTCGGGCTCGACAAGAGCACGCTCTACAAGCTGGACATGGGCCAGCTAGCCGCGGCGGACAGCTCGACGAGGGGTTGGGGGACGGTGGGGACTCCACCGTTTATGAGCACGATCAACTATACCCAGCCGGTTCTTGCGCTAGCGCAGAACCATATCCACTTCCTCAATATTGGTCAGCCCAGTCAAGCGGACATTTTTGTTATCCACTTTGCGTATTTCCAGCCCGAGGTACAATCGTACCCGGGTATTAATGGTGCAAGCGGCTACCCTTCCACTCACGGTCAGACTGCGTCAATCTTTCATGGGTATGAATCTGTGCAGACCAAGTTTGCGTTTTGGCCGGATGATAAGAGCTCTACCTATGTGATAGACGTTCTGGTACGTACATACGCGTGCCTTTACAATTTCAAAAAGCCTTGGGGGGCGAGATGCTGATTGGGCCTCTGCAGTCTAACACCACATCTGTGATGTCGGGCCCGTCGGACAAGTCGTCGAGCGTATTTGCCGCGAGTCGGACCAGCCTGGTTCAGTTGACCGCAGGGGGCGATCTGTACGCGGTGGACTTCTCCCCAGACGACGATGGTGCGAATGCACAGGCGACCTGGAAGAAGATCGCCACGCCTAAGCTGACATTCGGGCCGAGCAACCTGCAACAGAGCGCACCCTCGAATGCCGCGACGCACGGAACTTCGACTGCTACCCTGGCGAGGGCGTCCGATACAGTCTCGGATGGTGGGGCCCGTCGGGCGCTGCTGAGTTGGGGGGTGGCCGTCGCGGGGCTTGCGTTGGGTGCAATTGGATTGGCGCTATGAATATGAGCTCTGAATTTACCTTACGGATGCTCTTGCCTCCTCATGCGTCCGCACTGCCTATAAATAGGTGCGGTGTTTGAAAGCGGGCGGAGATATTATTACTCGGAGGAATTCGCTCCCTACAGTCTTTTCTTTTGGCTCACAGTTTACTTTTGGACCGTCCGCTTTTAATTCGTGCACGTGGATTCAATGTAGTTTAGTACGTTAAACTCACTGAGGGATAAGGATTTCTTATTTCCTCCTGCAAGTCAACAACCAGGCTGCGAATTTGTTCTCAGCTTCTTCCTTGGACCGACACTCTCCATATTCGGGTATATCCGCGGACTACCCTTGATTGCTGCAGCCTCCGCACATGGGGTGAATCTTGGTTAGGACCCCACGGCCGTACGAGGCTCCTCTCTTATCAACGTCTCGGGCAAATAATTTAAATAATAAGTAGAATTGGTCTGGGTTTAAAATGCGCGTGTCCAGAACACGGGGGTATTTTTCATAGAAATTCTTCAGTCTATTAATTCATCAATGTGCGTGTGAGCATTTCCATGACTCACATGGGGAGAATATTTGTACCGATCACACCTACTCAATAAGAAAATCGATTGTAGCTAAGTCTACACAGCGACACAGCGACACAGCGAGGTTGTACCGATCCGAACCGGGAGGCGAGGCTGTGCTTGTTGGCGGTGGTTTAGCGGAGGGTTTGATAGGTTTGTAAAGTTTATTGAGGTCACCATTCGAATGTGGGCCGAATGGGCCACCCAAATAAAAGCTGGTCGAACCACCGAACCACTTTCGCCTTGACCCACCTTGACCCACCTTGACCCACCTTGTTCCTCTGATGCTGCCCATATCGCGCGCGCTGTCTTCGATAGCGCTGCGGGTCTCTCGATCACCTATAGAGAGCATCGTTGGTGTCTTCGTCCTCACCACCCTCGCCTACTTCCATGTCCTCGCCGCCGTCAAACACTCCAATTTTCTTCAGCCTGGTCCTGCCATCCCTGACGCCCAGCAGCCAGCACTCGCCCTTCGCCGCAGTGTGTCCCCAGAGTGGATTTCACTGTCCGTCGATGCCCCTTACACGCCCCGGCTCGAGCTTCTGCCCGTCGTTCTCCCTCTCCAATTGCTCGACAGTGCTGACGCGCTGCTGCGTTTTCTTACAAATGAACTCACTACCCAGCATGGACAAAAATATCCGCAGCTCTGCTTCTCGATAAACGCGTCATGCGTCACAACCGTCACCCAAAACTCGCTCACTCTCGCGTTCTCGCCTGGTGCGACTGGCGCATACCTTCATGCCCTCACCGCGTCAGACCTCCCACCTGCCGAGGACGGAGCTGACCTAAAGGTCGTACAGAGTGTAGAGTCGATTATGGACATGCGTTCCGGCCGCTGGATCGCGTATGCCGGTCGGGCTATGGTTGTTCGCTTTTGGAATTTAGCCAAGGTCGGTAACATAGCAATCGCTCGCGCTCCCCAATGCGTCCGCGAATGCGAGAGAATGCGAGCTGACGTCTTCCCTTTACTGTCTATTTATTCTATATCAGAATGCTGACTCTGCAGACATCATCGTCATCCTTGTCGGCTACGTCCTCATGCACCTAACGTTTGCGAATACATTCATCAAGGCCAGAAAGCTCGGCTCCAACTTCTGGCTCGCCGCCTGCGTTATCATATCCTCCACGTTCGCCTTCGTACTGTCTCTGCCAATCGCCATTGCACTTGACATTCCTGTCGATCCCGTCACACTGTCCGAGGCACTTCCATTCTTGGTCGTAACCGTCGGCTTTGATAAGCCTCTCCAGCTAGCCCGTGCAGTCTTCACCCACCCTGCATTTGCGCCGTCTACCCCACCTTCCACCCCGGTGACGGCCTCGCAGGTTGTTCAAGAGGCAGTAGCGCGCACCGGCCCGTCGGTAATTCGCGACTACGCAATAGAGATTGCCGTTCTCGTCTTAGGCGCCGTCAGCGGGGTCAGCGGGCTAAAAGAGTTCTGCGCCCTTGCGGCCCTCATTCTCGCCGCTGACTGCATTGCCCTATTCACTTTGTATATTGCCGTTCTCAATATCATGGTCGAGGTACGTTTTCTGCTAGCCAGCGCCTCTCTGGCACTTGCGCGACCCATGGATTGCACTAATATGCGCTACGCCCACCACTCTTCCAGGTTCACCGTATTAAATCCCTGCGTGGTACACGACCTCAAAGCGTTCCACTCTCACCTAACCCTTCCTTCCGTCAACGAATGTCGCACGCAATCTTCGGCCAGAAGGGCTCGGACAGTGGCACCGTCAAGCAGGAGCACCCAGTGGCAAGGCTCAAGGTCCTTTTGGTCAGTGATGCCACGTCTCGATGGCCCTTCTTATTGGTTACCATCGCTGACATGCGTAATGCCGCCGTAGCTCATCTCCTTCCTGGTCCTGCACATCCTCAATTTGTGCACGACCTTGACCCCTGCAACAGTCATCGCCAGAAGAAGCACGCACGCACACCTTACTAGGCCATCCACTACGCCGCGCGTCAATATCTCTTCGACTGCCCTCTCCACCATACTAAACCGCATTGGGGAGGAGATTCCCACCGGCGAACTCGTCGTCAAAGTTCACTCTCCAGTTCACATCCGCGTTGCAGATTCAACCCTTGACCGCCGGTCAACCTCTGAAGAGGACGATGACGAGGCAATGGACGATCGTGAAAACCCAAACCGATTTGAAAGCTTTATGTCCTTCTGGACGACCATCGTCTCTGACCCGGTCATGTCCAAATGGATTGTTCTCGCTCTTGCTGCATCAGTCTTCCTGAACGGCTACCTTCTCAAGGGCCTTGGCAGTTCGACACTTCAGCGGCAGCAGACACAGCAATCTGTGACTGTCCTGCTCGAGCAGGCGCCAATCAAGTCTTCCGATCACGAATCCTCGAGTTCCACCATGAACGACCAGAAGCACACGAACGGCATAATTCCCACCCACACTGCGGAAGGCCGCTCTGATCCCACTCATTTACCATCGCTTCCTGTGTTGCATGCTCCGGATGTGCATGCTCCGGATGCAGAAGCCGACGTCCCGGTAACTCCTGGGCCGGTGGAACGCCAATCGGACCTAGAGCCGTGTCGATCCTTGGAGGAGTGTATGCGGATGTTCAATAGTGGACCCGACGGCGTTCAGCAACTCAATAACGAAGAGGTCATCCTTCTCGCACAGAACAACAAGATCGCCGCATATGCGTTGGAGAAAGTCCTCGGGGATTTGGAACGTGCTGTGCTTATCCGTCGGGCGCTGATTTGTAAGACATCCTTCCTCAGCGCGTGTTTCGGACACAACAGTCGAAAGGGACACTGATTGTCGATTTATTCTCGCTCCCTTTAGCGCGGGCCTCGACTACCAAGACGCTTGAGTTTTCGGATATCCCGATGAAAAACTACGACTATTCACTCGTTGTGGGCGCCTGCTGTGAAAACGTCATTGGGTACATACCTCTCCCCCTGGGGATCGCGGGCCCACTCAAAGTCGACGGCAAGCTGTATCCGATCCCAATGGCCACCGCGGAAGGGACGCTCGTCGCGTCCACTTCGCGTGGATGCAAGGCGCTCAATGCTGGCGGAGGAGTAACGACCGTCCTCACGCAGGACGCAATGACTCGTGGTCCCGTGGTTGAGTTCCCGAACATAATCGAAGCAGCCAAGGCGAAGCGGTGGATCGACTCGCCCGAGGGCAGCGCTATCCTCCGCGATGCGTTTGATTCGACGTCGCGCTTTGCACGGTTGCAAAGCCTGCGCTGTGCGCTTGCAGGGCGGACGTTGTACATCCGGTTTGCAACCTCGACTGGTGACGCTATGGGTATGAACATGATCTCCAAGGGTGTCGAGAAGGCTCTCTCCCTCATGAGCGAGGTGTTCCCGCATATGTCTATCCTTGCGCTCTCGGGCAACTACTGCACGGACAAGAAGCCCGCTGCGATCAACTGGATCGAGGGACGTGGCAAGAGCGTCGTCGCTGAGGCGGTCATCCCTGGCAAGGTCGTCAAGGAGGTGCTCAAGACTACCGTTATGGATTTGTGCAACCTCAACCAGAAAAAGAACTTGATCGGGAGTGCTATGGCTGGCAGTATTGGTGGTTTCAATGCTCATGCGAGCAACATCCTTACGGCCATCTTCCTTGCTACGGGCCAAGATCCCGCACAGAATGTGGAGAGCTCTATGTGCATCACTTTAATGGAACCGTGAGTACCCCCTTCATCACCACTAGGCTCCATCCTCACCCATTTTTCTTGGGTAGAACTCATGACGGTCAGGACCTTTTAATGACCTGCTCAATGCCCTCGATCGAAGTTGGTACGGTTGGCGGAGGAACCATCCTCGCCCCTCAAGCTTCTGTCTTGGAAATGCTCGGAATTCGCGGCACTCATACGACGTCTCCTGGCCATAACGCGCGCAAGCTGGCGAGACTGATCGTGGCGGCGGTTATGGCGGGCGAATTGTCACTGATGAGTGCCCTCGCTGCTGGACACCTTATTAAGGCACACATGGCGCACAACAGGAGTCAACCCGGCACTCCAAATACTGCCTCGGCGTCGGTGAGCCCGCTGAGCAGCCGACCGCAGACTCCCTCTCCATTTGCCGTTCTCCCACCCAGAAGTCCCAACGGGAATGGAAGCCACCTTGCGCCACCGAATGGCGGTGGTCACTTCAACCGCCAAGCATCGTCACTACGAAATGAAGTCGAGAAGGAGACAGAAACAGAAGAGCGATAGCACTTCTTGCTTCATCTCGCTTGCCAATCGCCCTAGATATTGTCTGTTTTTTCCCGTACAGCCGTCGTGTCGGACTTTTTCCCACGTCGTTCTCTTGCACTGCTCGTATCGGCCGCATTCTCTATACTACACTACAGCTGCACCAACATCGGTTTTCGTTCTCCTCTTGCCACTCTTCTTGTAGCCGATATCTTTTTATATATCTTTATAGGTCTCTGAATAAAATGCAAATAGTATCAATTCAAAACCGTTTCAGTCGTGTCTGGCGAGCGGAGAAGAGAGGGTTAAAGACGACGTTTCTATCTTAGGTTTAAAGTACCCGTACTGTCACGCTGTTAAGATTAAGAGTGAAAACAATACGGTAGGATGGAGCCACGAGTTCTGTCCGGGTTACCCTGTCCCTAATCAGCGTCTTAACCATCCATACGATTTTGCTCCCCCTCCCTCTCCCTCTTCCTCGCTCTCATAGTTGGCCTGCGGGTAAGCCTTGACGCAAGATCCTTCCCGCCTTTGTCAGCTGGAAAACGAACAAGGACCAGTCGGCATCGTCCTGCCCTCCACAATCAACGTGAACATACCAGTCCAGAGAGGCGTAGGCATTACAAGCACCCACTTTGGGACCCCCCTTTGCTTCTAAGGGGCGTGGAAAGAACCAAGGGGTCCTTCCACGCCTGCTCTTGGATCATTTCCTCGGATTCACGACAGCCGTTGTAAGTTTCACGAAGGGTGCCCACGTGCGCTGCCGGGCTTTCGATTCTTCACCTCTCGTAACGATAATGGGCCCGCAAGGAGGAGTGGTCTCGGACCAATGTCTCAAAGGACGGTTTGCAGTGATTCTTTTTTGCCCCTCCGATAACGTAGAAAGTCCGTTTAGGGATCAACAACCTTTGCGGGCCATCCATCTTCCGCTGGTATTGCGAGAGTGCAGAGAGCTCGCATTTTTGGGTCTGATTGACGCAGAAGGTTGGATTTTCGACGAGAGGAACCCAACGAGAGGAACCCAAAGGCACCCTTTTCGCGGTAATGGGATTCCGTTGTGATTCTGCAAATAATGGATGGTTTCTACAAAAGTGGAGATGGCCACTAATATTGGTGGTTCCCGCGGTCAGTGCAGCGTGTACACGACGTGTAATTGGTTTCTCGAGGGACAAAACGCATGTCAGGCCGCGTTCAAGTGGTGCAAAACTTTACATTAATGGGGACACGGAGGAAGAGCGCGCGTTTGATTCGATGGATCAATGAAATATTAAGGTCGTCTACCCCTATCACAAGAATGGGATGGGTCGCGTGGAGATGCACAGTGTTAGCCGAACTTATTGTAAACCCGAGATGCGCATAATGACGCGTTGATCAAGAAGAAGTAATCGTGACACATGGTATGACAGATGAGGGCGTCTTGAGTGCTAATGACGCCAGTTCAGGGGCATCCTTCAACGCCGCTCAAGACGCGTCAGTAAGGAATGCCCTACGTGCATGTGAGACATAACATATGGGCTCGTAGATAGCAATCAATGCAGGGATTGGGCGGGCGATGGCGGGGGGTCATCCGTTCGTTCATGCAGAGGCTGAGGAGAAGCCAAACACAACCTAGCGCTAGACTGACGTCAACCCGTCACGTAATTTACACTGGGACATGGCCTTTGTTAGGCTTAGGTGCTGGATCTCGTCAAAGTAGAGCGGCCCATGATCCATAATAAGTCGCAGTGCTATTGGAAAGGGAAGCGATGAAATACTCGAGTGCTTCGATGTTGGTGTGGGACAAGTCCTCGTGGAGTAGCTCGATAAGGAAATACAATCGTATTTGTATCAAACATTTTGACAAATTTGGAGCCTTTCACATTCAATCTTCCCTAAATTCTGTGGTGCAACCCTAGTAGTAAATCTGAGGCATCTGGAATTGACAGTTCACCGCTTCCTTACCAAGCTTCCTCTTCAACATTTGAGGCTTTTGATAACAGGGGGGAGAATGGAGACGGGTTTTGCTCAGGAGAGGTCGTTGTAGTGGATCGTGTCTCACGAGTTCTTCTGCAAGGAGTTTGAATGGATAGTTGGTGCCCACACGTTGTCAACGGCTAGTGGGCCGCACATCCTAGAAAAACACTAAGTCCAACGACAGATGCACACAGCACCGCTTAGGTGTTCACTGTCCGGATTATGCTTTGGTGGGGGTCGTGCGTAGCCCTGGTACATTGTCTCGATCAAGCTGCCGGAGAGGCAGCGCCGTCGAATTGGAGATGAGGCATCACACACGTCATCCACAATCCATAGAGGTGTCTATTCATCGCTCGCGTACAATCAATACCACTTCCTGTGTTCAGAATAATGCCGCAGGTCAGGCTCCGACCACTCGCCGTAATCCGCTTTCTGGACCGCGCGTCGCTCCCCTCGTAGCCCGCTGCCGGGCGGATTCCGACGCCTTGCTCCCAGTGATTTGTGGTCGGGTGCTCGTCGGGTGCATCGATGTATATAACGAGAGCGACTTGTGGCTTCTTGGCCTTGATGGCGGCCTTCAAGTGGTCCACTCTCCGAGTGTCCTCAATGTCGACTGGAAGGTAGTACTGCCGCCAGGTAGGATGCGAAATATCGTGTAATTTTGAGAGTAGTGGGTGAAAGTAGTGGATGAGAGTAGTGGATGAGAGTGGTGGATGATGTGGGGAATGGGTTCAAGCTGGTTGACAGCATTCAGATGGTAAGAGTACATCTCAATCCGTAATGGTCGCTCCAAGGGATCTCGACAGATTCCTCGCCCGGCCTGGGCACCTCGATATGACCAGGGCGGAGGACTTCCATCTCCTCTGCTCTCAAACCCATCATGGCAACCTTGTCCAACCTGCCCGGTCCCAGTCCGTCCTGCCGTTCCACGCCGACACCCCAGGTAGCTCCACCAGGGCCTGCCCTCCCATGTAACTCGACCCACGCATCCACCAGGCCGTTCTCATCCACCAGCCCTTCGTCCTTGGGGCTGATAGCGTTGAAGTCGCCAGCAATGATGCCGCCGCAGCACCGGGGCTCGCGCACGACGTCGGCCAGTATCTTTATCTGCTGGGCGCGGTAGGGTAGCGTATCCCCGAGCGAGTCGAGGTGCACGTTGACGAGACGGAACACCGTGCACGGCGCAGTTGGGGGAGTAATGTCCACGCAAAGCCCATCCCTCCCGTACTTGCTCGGGAGGGTCACGCGGGAGACGCACCCGAGCATGAACTTACCCCCTGCCTCGATCCTGTCGCCTTCCTTCTGCGAATCCAGGTCGGAGGCAAAGCGCGCTCTGGACAGCAGCGTCATGGTTGCAAATGGTACGCCCTCAAACGACGTTTGGTCCTCGGCGTCGGTCACCAAAAAGGCAGCGCGTACTCTGGCATTATTCAGGAGAGAGGCCCGAACGTCAAGCGTAACTTCTTGGAGGAAGATGATGTCCGGAGCTTTCGGACCGTCGAGGATATGGCTGAGGATGAGTTTGGCGCGTGAGACGGGGCGCGAGGAGAAGCCGTCGATGTTCCATGATACAAGAGAAAGCCTGTGCGTCTGGGAGGTGTCGATATTCCGTGATGTGGGAGAAAGCCTCTGCGCCACTTGGCTCAGTGCGTTTCTCGAGAGTATGGGTGCCCACGTTCGGGCGGAGTGGTTGAAGGCAGAAAGAGTACGCGAGAGTCTGCTGGTGACCATGGCGGGAGTTTGGAAGGCGGGATTATGGACACGTGCTGATGGTGAGATAGTTCGCTATGCCTGCCTATGTTCTTCACCGTTGTCGACACTGCAAGTCGAGGTCAAAGGTGGGCGAAGGGAGAAGGCTGGGAGGTAAACCAGCCGCCTCTGGATGCACATAGACTTCAACCGTTGATGGGGGATGAAGTGAAGGATGGTGTTATCTTGAGCACAAGGCCATCTCCGTTGTACGCTGCCCATCAGTGATCGGCCTTGACTGGTCTCCTTACCTACCCGGTTGCTGCAATCGACCACTGGGATCATGGACGTATTTGGGGACGATTTTCATGTCTACATTGTGCAAGTCAATTACAATGGTTTCACGGACACGAATGTCGGATAGGCACCTGTTGGACGACATAATAGCCTTGGTGAGCACTCTTCAAATAGCAACCCCTCTTCCCAATACAAACAATCCTTGCGGTTTAAGCTCGATCTAGAGATATTTGATCGAGTTTCTCTTCGTATGCTTTTGGAGACCAGCACGGCCTTATCAGCTCATGAGGGATGCCAAATGTAAATACTGTCCTCGATGTAGTATAACGAGTGAGTTATGTAAGCCTATTTCTTGGTAATTGTCCGGCTATCGGTGGTCGTGTGTACCTAGGATGTGACCTTGGATGTGGCTGTTGGTTCAGGAGCACGGACGATCTAACTACAATAAGGATCAAGCACACTATGACTCAATACGTAATGAAGAGGACGTCCAGTCTCGTATCCGGTCTGCGAGGATCGCAAAAGAAACACTGACAGACTCCAGGTACTGGGGGGTGTTCTCATCGGACATATTCCCAGCAGGTACATCCATGGTAAATGAGGGCGCGTACAGCGGCCACTGCCCGTGCTCTGGAATAGGTGTATCGGCAGATACTGGAGACCCACTCTAGAAGTGCCGTCAATAGCGAAGCACGTGGTAGGAAAGGAATACCACACTCACAGCTATAGATGTCAGATGATTCCATGCTCTTGCTGCATTCGGAGAATTATACCCCCCTGGATACCCCACTCAGAACGACGCCGGGAGCAAATCCCGGACTCCGGGGACAGTGATATACATACCACCACCAAGGAGAAGCGTACCACAGCCCCATTGCAAGATGCGCTCGACACACCACCCTAGGCTTCCTTCGATCTGATGATCGATGCACCAATTCCATTTCGCGCAGGGATCTCCTGCGAGTCCGTCAACACCACATTGAACTACCACATATTCTGGAGCAAAAGATGCCCGAATATTCTCCACAGCCACCCATATTTGTGCGAAGGCTGCCGCTGAAGCGCCGGCTTTCAAGGGGATGGATAGAGTGAATGGATCTGGGGTATCCTCGGGAGTGACATCCATCAGAGGACCGGCAGGATAGAATCCAGGAGCGGTGTGGTGAATCGATAAAGTCAAGACCTGGGGAAAGATGCGGCGCGAGCGCAATTTGTTGGCAAACGCGCCTGCCACTCCGTCTCCATGATGGAGATCCAAGTCTATATACATTATTCTGGGCTTGCTCTGGGCGCGTTTGAGGCGAAGTATTGCGAGGACCGCATCAGCGACATAACAGAAACCGGCGGCCGAGGCTCTCGTTGCATGATGCCTGGGCATGAGTTAACTTTCGAGCTTCGGTCCTCGAGTGAGCGTTACCTTCCCCCGTCCCAGCAAATAGCGACATCCGCCGATCTTTCAGCCAACAAACGAGCGGCTGTAAGGGATGCACCCGCTACAAGCTTGGCATAAAGATCGAGACCCCTAAACCAAGGGCAGTCCTGTAGGTGGCGCTCAGTTTCGGTCGGCGCACAACTAGCTCGGTACCAACATCCTCAAGTCCAAACTCAGCGCCATCGGTCGGCTCCTCCGTTGAGAGGATACGCTGTATGTAGTCTTATGGCACGTAAACTTCCAGGTATGGTCATCAATACGGTTTAGTGGATACCAGGATCATGAAAGCCCGTTAAGTCCTCGGTGCTTGCGGGAGTCGGTTTGATCACACGAAGATTGGAGGGAGTTGACGGAGACGAGAAGAATAGATGTTTGGCGAGGAGATGTACAATGAGTGATCTGCTTCGGTTGGAAGGTAGAAGGGCCGCAACCTTTGGTATGAGGTTAGGACAATTACTGGCGAGACATGCTGAACCGGCCTTTGCTAGTTCCTCTGAGAACATGTAAACTGTACGACGGGACATCGCGAACGGTTGCGAGTGAAAGGCCGAAGTGGTTAGAATCAGACACGTGGCATCTATCGCATGCTTCTGGACGTGCTTAATCATATAAGATGTATGATATAGAACTAGGATTAGTTGTAACTATGGGCCCAACGGGCATTGAAGAACAACCAGAGACCAGAATTCGGCCAAGGACATTGGACAACGAAGTGAAGTATGATTGGGAGGACGTAGAGATCTCAAAGACAACAGAGGGCTCGAAGACCGAAAGACGTGAGCTGAATAACAAGGGTGGCAAGAAGATCGAAAAAAAGAGAAGCATAAAGTGTGGACCAGCTAAGACAGTTGAGGGGCTATTTGTATATGAAAACGGAAACTGAGTAGTGAATCGACAACTGGTTTTTGGTCAGTATATGATTTTGGGACGTGGGACCGCCGTGGCGCCTTGAACGCACTTCTAAGCCTAGTTCTCGTAGGGACTCGAGTTGGCGTTGATCTGTGGTTGAGATGAGAAACGCTTCTAAGCGAGCTGAGAGAGCGCTGAAAATTAATTTTTCACATACCCAGTCACCAAGAGCCTCAGATAAATATTCCTCCTCCTCATCGCTCATGCCTGCCATGTCGCCAGCACCATGAAGCTTGATGACCTCGGCAAGCCTCCGTCGGGGACTGCATGGCTCGCCCGGGCCTGGAAGGCTGACGTTGGACCTGGGCGGCGTCAGAGGGACGACTAGGACGCCCATCGACCTGTCCCAGTCTTCGAGCTCTGATGTTGGTATATTACACGGGGGACGGAGGGCGGACATGTTGATGAAGAAGTGTGGAAGAAAGCAAGCGAGTTGGCTGCCACAACAACAGCGAGCGCGGACGATGTCACTCATAAGCGACCCCGAGTATGCCTCCACTTTCCACCATTCAACGGCGATTAACCCTAACACAGTTATCTCATCCACGCCCTCCGGCTCACGTACCTCCGCAACATCGAGGACCCCTATGCATACAAGCTGCTCTCATTCCACCCTAGACATGTAGAAAATCCGAATGTTATCGCCTCGGGTCTCGCAGATGTCGACCGCTGGCCTCATCTCACCATGCCCGCAACGCCAAAGCCACCCCCATCGACGCTCGAGACTCCAGCGACCGCCAACGCCGCTAACCGCCTGCACCAGATGAGTCGCGCTCATTCAGACGACCCGAGGTTCGCAGGAGGCGCGAATCTCAAGTACACCACGACTATCATGGGACCGTCCCGCACTGGGCTTGTGGGCATGAGAACGACTGGTCGTCGTGCTTCCGGTCCTTCTACTCCTATGGCAGATAGCTCTAAGCGCATCAGAGCGGATAGTAATGGCAACCCTCCGGCCTCCGCAGCATCCCAACCACCAAACTCAAACTCTGTCGCGCCAGACTCACCCGCAATAGACCCGGACATTGACATGGCACAGAGACAGCAGCTGCCACCTCGAGAACCAGCTGCCAAGCCTACCGATCCTCCATCGGCGAACCCGGTTTTCGCGCCTTTCACAAGGACCGCAGAGGTCGAAGCCCGACGAAGGGCTCGTATACAAGCCCGGAATGCCCTGGCAGGGATTCGGGCCCAACAGGAGCAAGAAAGGAAAAGGCAGTCGGGTGCAACTGGCGAGAGTTCTGAAGAGGACGAGGATGATGAAATGGGGACCGCCCAAGACGACGAATTTGACCCGTGAGTTCGACCGTAGTGACCGTATGCGCTCTCTGTGACTACACATACAGAGATTTAATTCACCACTCTCCCGGATCTGACGAAGGTTCGCTTCTGTCGACCATTTCTGGTTCTCAACCTTCCGCATTCCCCATCCAACCTCGCACCTCAACTATGAACGGGAACAACTACAGCGGTGCCCTCTCACCAGTCGCCGAGCCTGCCTCACCAGTCGACTCTCCAACCGCCGGAGGTGAAGAGGAGGCCACATACACCGAAGTTGCGGTTCATAAGCCAGATCCGGAGAAATCCAATTACACCCATCCCCGACTGCGAGCTGACGGGCCACCAGTCACTAACAATCGGCAATCGCTTCGACCACGACCACCTAGCCTCGATTTAGGTACTCCTCGTCCAGGTCAGCAGCAAACACAAGGGACGCCCATCGACCGAAACTCTCTGAATTTCTTGCGGACATCCGAGGGAGACGATATGTTCGCCAGGAAGCCCATACCCCTGCCCTCGAAGAAGCCGCCGACCTCTAACCTCAGCCGCATGTTAGCGTCGCAATCAGGAATGACCGATAACCCATTCACCGAACTCTACGGCGCCATCTCTGGACGAGGGGACTCTTCCGCGATAGCATTGGATATCTATTTCCCTCATTCTAAGCAGCCGTCCCAAGCAGTCAAGATCAACGCCCGAAAGGATGCCACAGTCGAAGAAGCCATCGGCTTTGGCTTATGGACTTACTGGGAGCAGAAGCTTGAACCGAAATTGGACGAGGGGCTAGGTGGGGACGACGATCGACAACGTGCAATTCTCTTATCAGCTATCGGATGGAGCTTGAGAATTGCTGAAGATGAGGGCGAAGTGGACGAGGATTTCCCCCGTGAGTTCCTGCTAAGTAGCCATTCACCCTATGCTAATACCATTTAGCTCCCGACCGACTTCGAAAGATATCGAGCTTTGGATTCGAATCCTTTGCCATTTGCAAGGCAACGACGTCCCAAAGTGAGTGGTCGAAGCTCCTTTCCGAGTATTGCATTCATAAATCGTACTTGACTTAGTTCAACAAAACCAGGCAACGGAAGCGAAGATCACGAGAAGACCTTCCCGAATCATGGTTGCGAAGAAGCAGCCTCAGCCTTCTGCGGAACCAACAAAAGAAGCTCAAATGACCTCACAAGTTCCAGCCGGAGGAGCAGTTGTGGGGAGCACCATACCCCTCGGTATTCTGAGCGGCACGCTCGGCGCTGTCCCCTCATCCGTTGGTGGTACCGCTCAGGGACCCCCGGTCTTCTTGCGAATCTGCGTTCCCGAAGACCAGGATGCCGTTCTCAGATACACCACGATCCATGTGTAAGTTCTGAGGCTTTAGAATCTCCCCCTCTCCATTCATTTTTGACCGGAAACATAGAAAATCGGACTGGTACCTGGCGGACGTGCTCGAGCACATTTGCCGACGACGCAGAATCATCGACTGGAAAAATTATGCGCTGGTCTCGCAGGCGGAAAAGGTCATTGTACCACTCGACCGTACTGTCGCCAGTCTTGGGGGAGCAACTGAGTTGATGCTCCTGGAAGTGAGTGCGATTCCTCAGGGTCTCAAACCTCTGGGTCGTAGTACCGACCCTAATGGTAAGTCCCGATGGATTTTATGTAAAAGTGTGGTGATGTTAACGTGGGGCCACAGCACTCATCTCGAAACGGATATCGGAAGTACCGAGTGCACAAGCAGATGCGATCAAGGATTTCACTGATGCGTACCAGGTAATGTAATCACCCGCCCTTGCTGATCTACTGTCTCACTGGAGTCCTGCAGTCTTGGGTTGTGCACCGCAAGCCCGCGGTAATGATGTCTCGAATGGAATACACCCTTGCTCTCGACGGGGACCATATCCATGTACGTATTAATGAGGAGCACTAGTGAGCTGTTTGCTGACTTCTGCCCCGGAGATTATGCCTTCTACCAAGGGATACATGGATAACAACAAGACCACCTCGTATCATATCAACGCAATTCAGAACGTCAGACAGAGCAAGAAGTCACGGTCAAACTTCAAGTTGGACGTTGGAAACAAGACGTACGATTTCGAGGCTGAGAACATCGAGGCCGCAAATTCGATCGTTGCGCGCATCAGGGACGTCGTGAAGGCCGTCAATCCATCCCGTGCCAGTACATTGCGACGAACTCGGAGATTCTAGCACAAATCGCTCCTTGAATACCATCTACAAAGGTTACAGGTATGTGAGGTTTGAAAATCGCTCCAGCCAGTCCAAGTACAAGTCACGCGGGCACATTTATAAATCGAGCATGGGAATAACACCTGGAGAGCTGGATGCTCCATGTATAATAACGATTCTGTATCAGAGGTTGACTACTTCTTCCGTTGCTGCTGATTGCCAGTAGTCGCTTCAGTTGCAGTAAGCACAATGGGGTCATATATGCGCTCGTAGAAGCACAGATACGCTTTTGCGGCGAGGACCTCTTCCAAATTCGTTATGCGAACAATTTGATCGCTGATGAACTGCCATTTGCGTACTGGAGGCTTGCTACTTTCCCCAGCCGCAGAGCCTGAAGGTGGAATTGCCACGTATGCAATATAGTGGCCGCCGAGCTAAAGCAGATTGTCGGCTACAAGACGGAATCGACCCGATCAGACGCTCACCATGTTTCCAATGTGCACAACCACAGCATACAATCGGTAGATAACATGTGGGTCATAAGCTCCCTTGGTGTCTATAATGTTTGCAGGTCGCCGGCCATATTCTTCTCGTCGAGGTGCAATGAAAGGCTTCAAGTCTAAGTATTCAGGAAAAGCAACGAAGTCATCCAGCTTCTTCAGATTGCCGAATAATGCAACAGGAGACTTGGTCACTTGCTGGAACCTCTTCAAATCTAACCACAATGAATATTAGAAACACATTCGCTCGAGGAGAATGTACAAACTTACGAACGACTAGAACTGGAGGTGGGACTGCTATTAGGTATCGCTTATACGCCCTGCGAAGCAATACGCGCTGAGATTTGGGGATTCGCGGCCGCGCCACCTTTAGCTTTCTTTTCCGTCCTTTGGCGGAGGGCGATAACGAGAGCTCCGACATATTCCCGGCTGAGGTGTTCCCCTCACTTTCCTCGCCACCGCTCGATGCGCTCGAATTGAGACGTTTCAGGCTGCTCCTCGGACTAGAGCTTGGCGTCAAGTACAGGCTATTCCCTGAGTTTGTGGTCGATTGCACACGGCTTTCTCTCCCGGATTTTGAAATCTCTGGTAGAAACCTGCTTGGCTCCGCCGGAGATGTCGTCGAGATGGAAGGGATGGGATGGCCACCGTACAAGCCGTTCCCTTTGGAAGACGACTCCGTCTCTATAGAGGCTGCGACAGAGGATGGAAGTGTACTCGTTGACGTCACCGAGGACGACGCTTCCGAGTGCGAAGTGATGGAATGATCGTTGAACACAGTTGATTCTGGAGGTTCAGTACTACCGTTTTGTGCCGACCGTCGCATTCTTGGGAGCATTGCACGTATAGAACCAGCTCTAGACGACGGCGAATCCTCCGATTCAGATGAAGATTCGCTCGACGAGGAGCTATTCTCTGACTCGCTTTCCTCACTCAAGACTTCGTAGTCCGGGTTCGCGGCCTTCCAACATCTAGAACACCCCACCATGTTCTCTCCATCTAATGCTTCTACTGTGGTGAATTGACGAAGGCAGTCAATAAGGTTTGGACCTTGAGGGTTGAACCTCAACCAGTTGGAGGATCCAGACGAGTTCTCTCCTTGCGAACTACTAGGTGCAACACTGGCACTTTTGAGCAAGGCAAGTGGGTTGAGTTTAACGGAAGAATCAGCTAGGATCTGAGCAAGGTATGCCTGGTTATTCTTGTCCTTCTGCTTCTTCTGTTGTGCATTAGAGGGCAAAGGTTTATCCGATACCCCACTCGCCTCCTCATCAGCCTTCGAATGACTCTTATCCGTTGACATGCGGAGTTTCAATTGAAGGGATACTCGACGCCCAAGAGTAGCAAAACTTTCACCAGCTGACGAGGGTGGTTTGGAAGTACCGTCTTTTGGAGTAATTTCTTCCACATCGCTATCTGGTCGGCTTTCGGCGCCTTCGAAGCTTTTTCGTCGAGCCGGAGTAGGTGATGGATCTATCGGTTGCAACCGTGGTGAAGGGGGTGTGGAGAGTGGCCGGGGAATAGCCAACCCTGCTTGTCTGCGGAACCTCTGAGCGAAAGCTTTAAGACGGTTTCGCTATGATGATGTTAGCTGATGAATGTAGGTGAAGGGCTCCTCATTCACCTTAGAATCCTTGTCATCCTCGGAACGTATAGAAAGTGAGAGATCCATAAAGTCTTCATATGTATGGGAAACCTGGAAGCATTAAGCATTGAGAGTAAATAAATCCTAGACAATGGTCACGTACGTGTTTACATGACCCACATACTAGCATGCTTGCTAATTTCCCGCCAAAAACCTGGTCGACAAACGGCACGAGTCTCTCGCTTTCTTTGATCGGTGTCAATGCTTCTGTTCGACTGTGAAGAGGTAAAATCCTTGACGACGCTCCACGTTTTCGTTTTGGTCCTTGGGGAGGTGGCGGTTGACGCTTCTTGATAATCTGTCGGGATATTAGAATCAAACCCACCACGATCGAAGATTACTCACGTCTTGCTCCTCCATATACATTCCATCTAATAGATGTCGCAATAGTTCATGCCCGTCTTGTTGACGAAACTGGAACTATCGTTTGGCTCGAGAGTGGATGGGAAAAAGCCTCACTCACGTCAAGATACTGATCATACTTAACACCTATGCGATGGAGGAGTTCCCTACGTTGCCAGTGAGGTGGTGGTACGCAATCTCCCATTAGGACTCACCTCCCGCCCATCGGAGTTCGTTTGCGTGCGTCTCGCAGTTCCCAGGCTCGCTCCATTGTACGAATGAACGTCATGCAGAGGTCCATACCAGTGGTGTACTCGATCTCGAACTCGCCTCCACGTCCATTGGTTAGCGCGGGGCTCCGTTGCGGGGCAACACGAATGGAAATGTCGCCCGGGACGCTGAATCGGGTCATATTTTCCAGAAGTGAGGTTGATATGAGCTGTGGAGCTATGTTAGGAATTGTTTTTGTGTTTACACGAGGTTACTTGCCCCTTGCAGGGTGCTATTGAAGTAACAGGAATTACCCAGGTTAAACAGACCGGGATTTAATGCTTCCCCTTGCGATGAAATATTGTTGAGTAGCTTCTTGCTCATGTTAATGAATGCATAGCCAGTCCTTGGTTTGATGGGAGGATCGTCCTTCGCTGCAACGGCCACTAAAGTTACAGGAGGTCCTTCTATGAGAAGGTGAGGGTCGGGAGTCCGCTCACCATCCTTGGAACGCGACTCCTCGAGCGATCTGGCGCCCTTGAATGATGCCGCGGTATTCGTTCTGTTTACTGGTTCTAATAGACATGAGCGCTAGTAGTCATGCATATAGATGGCATACACGAAGACCACGCATACACTACGTACCTCTGGGTTTCTCAATTGATGAGGCGCTTCCTAGAGTGCCAGCCCTCGAGACGCTGCGGGGCGAGCCCATGAACTTCGCGGCAATTGGAGTCGCAGCAGCAGCGCGGCTTGGAATGGCGGCGTCTAGGGACAATGACATGAAGGTCGGGAGTGACCTGTCGGGCACGGGAAGATTGAGGCCGACGATGGCAGTACTACGAGCTGGATAATGACTAAAGTTTGTTGTATATGCGATTGTAAGTGAATTTGGCCAGCTGTGGTCCGCGAGCGGAAGTGGTCAGGAAGCAACCTGCAGACCTTGGACGTGATCGCTGCCTCTGTGAGAGTTTGCAGTCGTCAGTCAGCTCAGCCTCACCCAAAGATGCCACCACAAAAGCCCATACCCCTCCCTGCAAAGGAGGCCGGGCTATTCAAGACCCTCCTCGTCCGTCTCCTCTCTCCCCACCGTTCAACACGCTCTCCTGACGCGTGACCACAGTCGCAGTATGAGTCGAAGCAGCACAAGAAGGCCATAAAAACAGCAGACACCATCTTAAAAAAGTTCCCAGAACATGGAGGCAAGCCGCGCGTTCACCTGTCGAATTCCGGTCCTGAGTGGAATTTCAGAAACTCTGTCAATGAAGGGTCTCGTCCTCACTTATATGGGAAAAAAGGAGGAGGGTTGGGATCTTGTCAAGAAGGGTGTTCGATTCGACCTTAGCTCGCACATATGTTGGCATGTTTATGGGCTCCTGCACAAGAGCGACAAGAACTACGAAGAAGCGATGAAGTGCTACAACCAAGCTCTCAAGTTCGATAAGGTATGCACCTTGCGCATTAAGAGCTCTCGCCTCTCACTAGTGGCAGGACAATATGAATATCTTAAGGGACGCCGCGCAACTACAAGCGCAACTACACCAATATGAAGTATTGCAGGAAACACGGCTTCATATTCTTAAGTTGCGATCTGGGCTACGCTCGAACTGGATTGGACTTATCGTCGCCTACCGACTTGCAGGAAATGTTCCAGCATGTCAAAAACTTCTGTCTGAATATCTCGCGTTCGTCAAGGTATGGTGTGTGAAATTCCTTGCTCATGACCCTGACACCCCTTCAGGACGTTCCTGCGAATGATGTCGAATATTCTGAGCTAGTCATCTATCACATTGATTTCCTCGAAGAACAGGGAGACCTTGGAGAAGCACTTGCTATGCTGCATCAGTACACTGAGTCTGGAGTCATCGTGAATAGACTACATGCTGCGACTGTACGGCCGCGCTTGCTTCTCAAATTGGGTCGAACGGACGAAGCCGTCGAGGCATACCGAGCTTTGGTGGATCGTAATCCGGACTGCTATGAATCATATCGAGATCTTCTCAAGAGCCAGGACATCGACCTAGGTGGGGAATCGTGCCGGGCACCTACCGTTTGTATTGACTCATCTTCTAGATGCCTTGACAGAAGAAACAACTGCTCGGGCTCTAAGAATTCTGGACGACCTGACACAAAAGTACCCCAAGGCTCTCGTACCCCAACGATTAGCCCTCACAATTAGCTCAGGGGATGACTTTTCGAGACGAGTGGAAAAGTATCTGCTACGAGGGCTGACGAGGAACGTCCCTTCACTCTTCGTCGATATCAAGCCTTTGTACGTGGATACTGCTAAGCGAGAAATTATCGAAAGGACCATCAAATCCTACTGCGAGCGCTTGGAGGCTAACCAAGGACTCGACTCGGATGGTAGGCACATCTCCCTCAGCAAAGCATCTATACCAATGTCCTTCTAGAACCCGAACAACCCACCACATACGTGTGGACTATGTACTTCCAAGCCCTACACTATTCCTACCTGGGTTTGCACGACCGCGCCGCCCAGCTCCTCGAACAAACCATCGCCCATACTCCTACACTCCCCGAGCTGTACATGGCGAAAGCGCGTAACCTTAAACGTGCCGGAGACTATATTGGAGCGGCCGCAGCTATGGAAGCTGCCCGCGCAATGGATGGTCAGGATCGCTTCCTCAACACCAAATGCGCGACGTATCGTCTGCGAGCGGGAGATATTGACGAAGCGCAAAAGCTGTTTGGGATGTTCACCAAGAAAGACGCGCATACTCCAGGGAACGATTTGGAGGACATGCAGAGCTTAAAGTATCTGCTTGAAGATGGAGAGGCACGGCTTAGAGCAGGGAAGTTGGCGATGGCACTCAAGCGATTCAGGGCGGTAGATCGGGTAGGTCTTCGTGGCTTCGTGTATGCCGTGATAATGACTGAGTAGCTTCGTTGAAGATATTCAGCGACGTTTATGAGGACCAGTTCGACTTCCATGCCTACTGCTTGCGACGATTCACACTGGTATCCTACCACCAGTCAGCGAAACCTTTCTGGCTATAGCTAGTCACTCATAAAACTAACAGACTCATTGCATGGGAAGAACGGCTACGAGCGCATCCCGCATACATCCGCGCCATCCTTAGTTCTGTCAAGGCAGGTCCGCCGCAGGTCCTTACCCACCCAAGGCTCATTATTCCACATGTAGATTTACATTCGTCTTTTTGATGAACCTGGACTTGCTGAAGAGCAGACAGCTCCTCGTCGGTAATCCATGCCCGACCTCATGGGTTGCGCTGACATAGCACGCAGCCCCTGTCAACGAGGAAGAGAAGAAAGCCGCCAAAAAGGCGAAGAAGAAAGCGGCGAAAGCCAAGGCCGAAGAGACCAAGAAAGGTTTGTACGGCCATTGACGACCATTCCTTCTCGAGATACGCTGACACAGTAGCAGAGGATGAGAAGGAGGACGCACCCGTTCAAAGAGTGGATGATGACCCGGACGGTCACAAACTGATCAAAGCCACTGACGCTTTGGAGCAAGCGGCTAAACTACTGGAGCCTCTATTGGATCTCCCGCACAATAACCCGAATATCTGGGTGGCCATCTATGATGTTTCCATTCGACGAAGTATTTAGTTCGTTCCTCGATGACCGGGCTTACTGACATAGAACAATAGAAAAGTACCTACAAGCCCTTCGTGCTCTTGAAAAAGGTTATAAACTCGCTCCTTCGTCTGGCCAACTCCATCGGCGAATCGTGCATTTCCACGGTACTAGTAAGCCGAGTTCTCCACCCACCAAGCTATTACTCACCTTTGGTAAGGCTCTTCTTGGGAGGGCGTTCCTGACGCGATACTGGACGTGTTGAAAGAGGGACTGGCGCGGTTCTATCCCAACGATCTTTCACCTAGTGTCAAAAACTCGACCTATCTCCAGCAACATGGATCAGAAGGGCAAGCTATCCTCGCAGCAGCATGGGCGACACAGCCAAGCGGCGGTTCGTTGGAACAGGCGGAGGAAACGCTCTTTACGGTGCTGCAGGACAACGTTTCACTGAGCCCCAAGGTAACTATATGTTCCTTCCAAATGGTTTTTTTATTGCTCACCACGATTAGGTGGCTCTCGAATGTGTCGAATTCCTTGAAGTTTCAAAATCATCACAACTGGAGCTGCGTCAAGGACTACAAAAACGCTTCCTGCTTTCTACTGCCTTCCTATCCACAGAGGAGCAGGCAACGCTCAAGGATAAGATTGGAGGACGGTTGGAGACAACCCCTGCAGAAACTCACATGACAGAAGAACCCTTGATTGCCAGTTAGGTGCTACTTACTGTGGAGAGACTGTATATGTGTATCTCTTCGACATTGCATGTGGAGCATACATAAGACACCATCTTTGGACATGTTACTTCTACACAATATCTGAACTTCCCTGACTCAGGCTAATGCAACAGAAGAAATACATGAAATTCGAAGTAAAGGGCCTTACACAGCCAAAGGAGAGACCTCTTCCTCATCACCGGCTTCATCTACCATTCCTTCGATCCCCTCTGACTCAGGCCAACCGGCTGATGATTGGTACGACTCTGCTGGGTCCCTTCGACGCCCCTTGTGAACCTCTAACGCGTCGAAGAAGGACAGCATGGCAATCCAGGAAAAGGATTGGTGCCCAATTTCTTCACTACCATAGAACCAGTTCCAGGAAAGCCAGGACCTCGCCACCCACTGCTCGACTTTGACACGTTCTCCGTTTCCTCGCAGAGCCTCCTGCACTCTTTCGACAAGTACGCCTGTGATTAATCTCATCCGAGCTCGAAGGTCATCTTGCAATCGTCTCTCGGAGGCTTGGGCCAGGTTGACTCCCACAAAAACCTCCTCTTCCGTGAGCGGCTGGTCGCTGAGACTGTGGAGGGTCTGGATTGAAGCGAGTTCGCTTTGATACTTTGTTGATATCCTTTTAAGTTCCTTCTCCCAACCGGATCGTACCGTCTTTTCGAGGATTGAGCCGAAGTCTGATTCTTGCGAAAAACATTCATGGAGGCGCCGTCTTAATATGTCGAAGAATGGGTGCTCCTGAGGTTCTTCCCCGTCCATATCAAATACTTCTGTCGAGCGCGGGGGCTTCTCTTCAAGCTTCACTTGTCGAAAGAGCTTTCCAATTACCCGAGTGCTCTGATAGTGCATCGTGCTGCTTTGTGTACTTGCTTTACGGTTCCAGTCTGGTTTGCACTGTGCAGTGAATCTAGGTATTTCTTTGAAGTCCACCGGCTTGCCAGTTTTTGCAAAATCCACCTGAAGCGTAGAATGAGAGGATTCCGGGAACGACAAAGAAGCGTAGCATACTGCCTTGGAATGTAATACCGCTAACTTCATGCAGTTTTGATCCTCGAGGCCTCGAGGGCTCTGATCCGCTGCGAAAAGGGATTAGAAAATGTCGAATTCCAGACACGAGGGGCATGTACCGATGATAAGATGGTTTGTTGCAATGAGGCCTAGACGGTCATGCATTATCCATGAGATTATGGTGTCGATAAGGTCGTCGATTTGAACTTCATGTTCAATCTCACGGGGTTCGACGGTATCGTATTTGGCAGGCTCGTGGGCTCTTTTGGGAAAGAAAGTCGGATCACAGATAACTTGGAATAAATCCTTTCCTCGGTCATCAGAAGACGTCAAGTCAAGTAGATGCATAATGGACAAACACCGTCAAGATCCCCTCCTCCAAGCTCAGCTGGAGATGATAGTTAAGTCGAGAAACATCAAGACTCGTCAGAAACTTACATGCAGGTGCACGCGATGCTGACAGAAAGCCTTAGAAATATGCAAACACCCAGAGAAACTGCTCACCTGTGACAGAGAAGACAAGACAATTGACCAGAGGCTGTACAGCGAATGGCGAGTCTGGAGGTGGTTTCCCTATGGCATAATGTCGTTGGACTGGCCGATTGGTGAGTATCATGTTGATATAGGCTTCATATACTCACTGTCGCCTGGGTGGACTGCAGGCGAACGCGAGATCCAAACTTCCCCTTCGATGTACTTTGGTTCAAGATCGTCCTTGTCCTGAATTGCAACTAGGTGGTCTCATGAGAGAATGACGTTTACGAAAACAGGATACATACTAAATACTTCAGCCGGCTTCAGATATTCATGGACATCCGCTACTCCAACGAGTGTGTAGGAATTTGGGATTAGGATGCGGGCGCGATGCTTCACATCACGCTTAAGGTGCACAAGGATTGTATCACCGACTCTCTCGAAGAACTTCGTTGCGGGCCGTGAATCTTGGAATAAATCTCGGTAATGAAGGCCGCCATTGACGAGGTGACGCAACAGCTTATAAAGCCCAAATGGGCGGCCCAACCCGTATTCGTCCACGAGTCGGGCGAGTGAGCCCAGGGCGATCGTACATGCTCGACTAGCCTCCATGAGGACCTGGTATTGTGCGTTCTCTATGGCCTTATGCTCAACGCCGAGGTGGTCAAGTATCATGGTGAGAGGGCGATTCAAGTAGCAGGGTGTCGGGTACTGGAACCACTTCGCGACCTCCACCTCGTACGAGTCAGATGCCAACTTCTTGAACTTGATCATGCTCTTGCGTAGCTTGATTAAACGCCCTCTCAGGGTGTGGTTTATGGCAACAACACCTTTGGCCCCGGCTATGCGAATCTACTAATAGGTAAACAGTCGAATCTCACGCTGAATAAAGCGAGAGAAGGTTACCTGAAAAGCAACTGGGGTGCGAGAGAGCAACTCGGGAAGAACACGTGGATGTAATGTGCGCCACATCTCGTCCGCAAGCTGCTGGGAAATATCCCCTAAGCCGTCTGTGAAAACAGAACCATTGCGTTCGATGTCCTCGACGCCCTCCTCAACCTCGTGAGGTTTCAATGTCACAGTAGGATCGGTTGCGGACAGGGCTTGTCCCATACGAGCCAAAAGCTTTGCGGGCATTCTGACAAGCTCGGGCTTGGGCTCTGTGAAACAGCCAATTGAAGCACGGATCGAATCAGCAGTATTGCCACCGAATGGTTCAATGAACCACACAGCATGTTCACGAAGGGACGAGTTGGAGCAAAGCAGAAATTCGAAATGTCGGCCCCCGACAGTGATACCGTTGCGCAATGGCGTGCCGATAAAAGCTTCCAAGAATTCCTCCAACCTGATATTGCGATCCCATTTAACCTGGACACCATTTTCATCGGTAAAGTGGACCCGAATGAAGTTGTCCCAGTATTTAGAGTCATAACTTTGCTGGCTTGTTAATAACTAGCGACGACCGAAAAGTTAACAACTCACCGTCGGATGATGCGGTTCCCTTGGTCAAGAAAGGGGCCTTGGAGTCGCTTGGTCGTAGGAGTGATAGTTACACGGTGGCAATTAAACCAGCCAAGTTTAGTCTCTGTTGGAAGTGCACTGAAGCCTTCGAGATGGTTTGTGAGATGCTCCCTGAACGTTGTAAGAATGTCACTGTCCAGAAGTGCTGAGTCTTGTGAGAGAAGATGGGGCAGCTGCGCGAATGACGCCATGGCATTTGCCACCTTCGAAGATTGTGAAGGGTCGTACTCCTTGACAATTTTAAACATTATCGGCAGCTGGTGGTGATCAAGGAGACCCCTGAGAAGCATGGATTCGATCTGGAACGCAACAGCAAAAGGGAGAGCGCGCATATCATTTTGCAGCGCGGGATTGTGCCAATTGAACTCGTCAAACCTTCCATCTAGGTGCACATTCGAGGCTCCGAAGAGGGGTATACCAGCGGTTTTTAGCATTGTTTCAAGGAGCTCGACGTGGGGTTCATGCAGGATGACGCGGAGTGTGCGGTAGCAATACGGTAGTGCTCGTCCATGGCTACCATCCAGACCCGTCAAGCGCTCGCCCTCATGGCGAGTGATCTCCCGATCGAAGTTTTGATGCAGTCGTGGAGGTCGAGGTAGATTTGCTTTTCCCCCAGGATAGCGTTCGAAAACAACGGACGAATGCAAATGAAACATCATTGCTAATCGAACATCATTGCATCGCTCCACGGATTTGATATGTGCAAAAGGGATCCTAATCAAGTCTGTGCTATCTCCGCTTGTGGGGCGATTTTCGAGCGCTATAAGAATCGTTTGGAGTTCGTCGGCGAAGTATAAGGTGGTTCTCTGTCCGTCACGCTGTAAGCTATCGTACTTGAAGTAGACGTTGAATACTGGCTGAGGCCTGCCTAGTCCATCAGGGAGAAATCCCTTTCGTCCCCACTCCAACTTAAACACTAGCAAATCTTCCTCAAAGTCCCTGCTCCGTTCGATCACCCGATCGCGTTCCTTTCGAGGAACATACGGACTTTCCAAAATTGCATTTTTGGTCGTGCGGTCCATCTTCTTGGAACTGGTCCCCCATTTCTCGAAGCTCAGCTGTGAGCCTCGAACGTAAATTGGGTTGTTGTCTTTATAATCAAGGAATGTAGTGTAATGAATCGGAAGGTATAGCGTCCCTATGCCTTTTAGTTGCCCACTCTTATGGTCTTCTGGCAAGGTCAACTCGAAATTCTGGGGACCGTTCGGCCTAGAAGGATTGGTATCCTGTCTCCACGTTACAGAGGACCCGATGGTAACATGCTGAAAGGTGACGCACATAATCTGGCCGTTGTGGCCGCACTGGGATGGACCGGTGATAGGCATCGGCGATCGCCTCTTCGACTTCTGCGGGCGTTGCTTCACGAGGGATATTTGAGACTCTGAGCGTCCCCTCCTTCCTAAATGACATCGAAATCTTCCAGGACAATGTGACCGAAGGTCAAGCCACACTCCTTTGTTGTCCTCCGTCTCTCACCACTGTTACCATGCTCTTCAACATACTCCCGTGCGTTGACTCCAAGCTTGAGCCGCTGTACTGACACTGCTCCCCATAGATTCTTATCGGTGTTCCTAAACACCGTATGTTGCCAAATGAACACGACACAACCGGAACCCCTCCAGCAATTGGTTTGCCATCCTTTTGGAGAGTGCGAACCATGCCCCGAGGACTCTGTAAGTAATCAGAAGGTTGGAACTTTTGGTTCTCTCTTAACTCCACCCAGCTCTCGGAGCCGTTCTGCTACCCTTTTGGCAACCGGTGGGAGGCGGCGCTGTCAATATTCATCTTCTAGGCACTCACGCTTAATCAGCCAACTTGTCCATTGCCTGCCACCCAATTCAGAAAACCCCCATGTTCAGGCGGCGCGCCTTCACCTCATGGAAGGGGAGATCCCAGCATGGCAGTCCTGCGGTAGGATTATCTTACAGGAACGGGCAGACTATTGGGAATTTATGGTACTCTACACCAGGCTTCTCCTGCCATGCCGAGAAATAATGACCTCTCACAGTTCGCAAATGTCGCATTTGCAGCAATAGCACTCCTGGTGTTATACAAGCGTTCTCAGTCACTGCTAGCACAGCAGGAACGGACACTGGCAGCAAGAATAGGCGTCCGGAGACCCTGGTGACGACGGCAATAAACTCTTTATGATATTCAACACTAAACCCACTCAGGCCATGTAGTATAATTCACATAGATGCGATTAATACTCGTCTTCGACCTCGTCTTCAACGTCGTCTTCCCATCCACCACCGATACTACCATGGGCTGGAAGTAATGTTAGTATTTGGAAGTGAACACCATTGAGCTGAGATTTGGGTATACCATTCATTAAATGATCATATATCTCCGAGTAATCAAACTCCAAACCGTCCAAAAAGCAAAAGTGGGTTCCGCAAACGCAGCTATGAGGAAAAGTGAGTAAATGTCTAGAAAACTAAGAGAAAACGTTTACGTGATATGGTTGCAACCTGAGGTTTTCTCGACTACAACACCACACTTGGGGCATGTTTGAATTTTGATAACTTTGTTCTCCCCCAAAATGCGAATCAGTCGGTGTCTTTCTGCCCACCCATTCTCGTTGTTGGCTGCACGCGCCTCTGCCGCCTCACGTTCGAGCTGGGCCTGAAGTGCTTCCGCTGCCCTCTGACACTCCTCGCAAACAAAGTCCCTGATTACGGGTAAACCAGCTTGCGCACATGCCCTCTCGACAGCACGCTTGGCAGATCCAC
>Ga0307513_10001281_pt1 | contig 36354 bp, 35 predicted proteins | sample 15_EM_MG_FD_202174 | JGI IMG/M metagenome (GOLD analysis project Ga0307513, IMG submission 202174) | Populus trichocarpa ectomycorrhiza microbial communities from riparian zone in the Pacific Northwest, United States - 15_EM | ecosystem: Host-associated > Plants > Roots > Unclassified | place... | reverse complement strand
ATGCGAGAGCAGGTGTCGGGAAAGTGCTTTGCACTTTCGCCCACCTCGCTCCTCTCTGCTATGCTTCAAATCCTACCACAGGATTTACCTTCCACTTAACGCGGAAGCTGAGAGCGCCGTCAAAGTCGCACCGTAGCTCCAGATTCCATCAATCTCTTGCGAAATTGGCGGTGTACAAAGGGATCTTGTCGCCAGAGAAAACCTGGGCTGGTTAATACCTTGGAAATACGTATGTGCAGGACGAACTAGAAGGTCAACGGTCACCGGTCACCAGTCAGCCGCCACTTCACATGCTGCCAGTTGTTGGTGGTTCCAGATGCCTTTCATTCCCGCCCAGGCCTCCTCCTTTTTGCAAACCGCAATCACCCCACAGGGCTGTACCATGGTTAGCGTCCCCTCAGCTCAGAAGGTTCGGGTTTGGCTCAGTGGATTCTCAAGACCTTCCTTTATCCGCCTCGTAGTCGCCGGGGTTTTCGTGCTTGCTTCCCTCTGGCTTTTTTATGGATCGTTCACGGGCAACCCGTTCAGTCGACCCCGTTTTGTGCTGGGAGACGAAGTTCTGTTGGCAAATCCATCGGTATTGGAATCCATCCCTCAAACCCACAGCAACGTAGTGGTGGCGTCGGCATTTGGGGCGCATTTCGATGTTTACATGACGGTTGCGTGGACGCTGCAGCGGATTATGGTTAAGGAGCCAGGGAACCTTCAAGTGTACGCCCCAACGCCATTTCTCTTCAATTTCCAGGAGGTGGTGGATCGGTACGGGCTGTATAAAGGAGAAATTAAAGACCCCATCGACCTATTAGGAGATATCAAGAACGGCGGGCATGATGCGGGAATCGACCTGATGATATTGGGGACATGTGAGATTGACTACGTCCTTTCGTCTTCTCGTTCCGCGTACACCGTTCGAATATCTCTCTTTTGGTGTCTCACAGTTTGCCATATTGGAACGAGGAGCTCCTTGTTGCATGGGATGCTCGCGATGCTGCACATAAGTTCGAGGTCGTTTGCATTGTTCATAACGCCGACGGTGAGAGGTGGCAATCTACCATTCCGGAGTGGTCTCGACGGAATGCTATTCGTCTTCTTCCTATCTCAGAACAGTAAGTTTCTGGTGTCGCCGTTTAACCATGTCTGAGTGGACCGTTGACGGGGTGTACCTATACAGCGTTGCAAGAACATTCCGCAAAAAATTCCAAAGCATTGCTCGTAATTCTGATCTTCGACTTGGCTCTGCAGGATACGAGCATATCCCCGTCGACTTTCACGTACCGATATTGGACATTCAGAATCCCACTGCGCTCTCTCCGAATCGTGTTTTATCCAATGTTGTCATACAAGGTTCGTTCGAGATGGACCGACGGGATTATGCAAGGATATTCTCTCAACTCAACGCGTCTCTTTACGGTGCGCCTACATAATTCATAGAACACCCCCCAATTTTTTAATTTTCATTGGCAGTTGACCCCGAATCATGGGGATACTCGCGCCTTGAAGTCGACGGAGGGGATTCTACATTCATCCCATTACCCGATATCACTCCCAATCATCCACCGCCTTTTCAACTCCATCTAGTGGGCCACGGCTATATAGTTATCCCCCCTGAGCTCCAGAGCGTCGTGATTCTTCATAACGGCTTGGATTATACTGAGTATTACGCGCTTATGAGCGGGATGGACGTGTGTGTACCGGCTTTCGCTAGGGATTCAGATACGAACTACGTTAGTCAGGTGAGCTCGACTGTTGCGATGTGTATGGAAAACAATGTACCTGTGTCGATTTGGATTCATTCTTTCGTTTCTTCTTTGCTACAGGAAGGTGAAGTGTAATTAATGAATTCTTTCTTTTTCTTCTTAAAACATCAGGTCCCGATTTTGGGCGTCCGGGAGTTGCGAGAAGCGTATACCCACATCGACGACGACAAGATTACGATCACTAGACCGGCTGCGATGACTGAGGTGCAAGCTATTAAGGCCTTGCGTATGGGAGACGCTTCGCCGTTTCTCGCCAGCGATCCTGCGAAGTCAGGCACTAGGCTGGGCGATCATCGAGCGATTCGGGAGGCTGTCGATGAGATGATGAGAAAGGGGTGGGTAAAGACGACAGAGGGATTTGAGGAATGTAAGCGGAAGACTTGGGAGAAGAATGAGGTTGTGATGATGAGAATACTGCGAGATCTGTAATCTATTCATCCATCCATATACACAGGTACGACGGGAATCCTAAGATACAGGCCGTTGGATGAGCAAACAGGACCGACAAATAGTTCACCCGTATTAGGCGAATAAGATGATTGAGGGTTACAAGTTGTGCCGTTTCCGTTCTACCCAGATCGCTACCACTGACAAGTACACTTGTTCTTCTCTCCATCCACAGGCTCCACAGCTACATACGGCGAACATATCGACACATCGTATACATCATCGACCATCAGAGAGTCGACCTCTTTCCCCCTGGCTGCTTTTAGCGACAATTTGAGGAGCTATTTTGGGGGCTAGAACTGCCGTGGATTTTGGGTTATGGGTGGAGAGGGCGGAAGGAGTGGCATCGAAGAGTAGACAGTAAACCTTGGCGATCTTGATAAATGCTGAATAAACGACAAAGAAACGGAGAGCGAAGAATGCAAACTACTGACACAAGAAGGAAAAGGGGGGAATATATTCCGTAAACCAGAGCGGTTCCTATCTTAAGTGGAAGGTAAATACTGGGCAGGATTTATGAGGAAGCAAAGCGTAGCAGAAAGGAGCATGGTGGGTGCACTTTCCCGACACATCTCAGATCCTGACCTAACCAGGGTGTCCGAACAAACGCTGCGATGGGTGGGAGGGTTGAACCACTCCATGCAACAGTAGTTGTCGGTAACTATTACAATTAGGTACTTGTTTTCTTTACCCTATGAAAGTCAGAATACGAAGGTATATGCCGAAGTGAATAGCGCTTAGCTGCATATGTTTGGTGGCATGGAGTTGCGAATACCCCGATATTCGCACAGGTGGAAAGGGTGTGGAGGGTGGGTAAAAACGAAAAGAAGGGTGCACCCGAAAAAGCGACGGCGCGTCTCGCCCGAATCGTGATGCGATGGAGAGAAGATAAACGCGCTGTCCGCAAGCCCCAAATGTCTTCTTGTCTACTCGAAGTTATCTTGCGTCTCGTCTTTGTGGAAATTGCGATGAATCAATCTGTAATCATCCGAATCCGAAACACTTTGCTTCTCTCAATGACAACAAGTGCCGACAACGTCGATTCCAGTAACGAGGACAATCATCATGTGCCTCGTCAACTAACACCCTCAAATATGTCACCACCTGCTTCACCTATGAGGCCTTGAGGGGCCGCGCCTCTTCGCATTGCCCGGATATTCCTCCCACCCGGCATGGGCAGCGAGAATCATGCTCACCATCCCCTGAACCGCTCCGTCTCCCATCATCCACCTTGAATACAGAATCGACCACGAGCAGAAATCAAACAAACCAGAGCCGGGCGCCACAGTCCCAGCCTCCAGAAACCACTGGCATACGGCAAGGAAACCGACCAAACGAAGAAAGAAGTTGAAGTATATTTCTTTCATAGGCTGTCAATTTGTCGTCTCCCCTTTTGTTCTTCTCATACATCAGCTGTCCGTGTTTTCTCTGCCTTCGTCTTTGTCCAAATCATGCTTTACGTCCCTATGTTCATTGCTCTCTGTCCCTTGTCCATGCTCACTTCTCTGTACTACATATATTGTAAATGGTGTTTTAACTAGTTTTTATTCGAGCTACCGCAGCTCTTTGAACGTGGCTTGAAATGTGTAACAAATTGAATGGGATCCAAGCAACCGGCTCGCCAGATCGTTTGATATTTTGTGGTTGGAAGAGCTTGTAATGTGATTGTATGGATGGTAACTAATTCGCCAGATTGTTTGATATTCGGTGGTGAGAAGACTTGCAACATGATTGTATGGACAGAAAATAATTCCAGTGTATATTGACTTCCATCCGAAAAACTATTCTTTCCATGGAATTCTCGCAAGGTCTTTTTTTGTTCAGAATTGTAAGGCTGGGGCCTTTCCACCATATATAGCGCCGGCTTTAGGAACGATAGACCATTCCTAAAAGTTGCCTTTTGGCTAAATCAGTTGAGCGCTGGCGCTCTCAACTGTCTTTCAAGAATGTTATGTATAGGGCCCCTTTTTTCTATCCTTTTGCGTGATCTTGTATCCTTAAAAATCATTGTTATACCCACAATTATTTTGACTATTGCGTGAGAAGAGGTCCTTATATTGAGCCTTACTAACAAGCCAGAATTATTGGTACTTTTTCATGGAATTCTAACAATCGGTCAAGGCCTCAGCGCTCAGCGCTTAAGACAATCCGAATAACATTTATTTTCACCATGACTGGTCCGCCCTCCACGGCGATCTTTAGTGTCTTATTTATCTACTAAAATCTCAGGATTGTGAGATGTCTGCGTCTTGGCCTCAGAGCTCTTGACCGCCTCTTCCTGCACTTATCACTTATTCCTCACCGCTGTACCTCTCAAAAAACCCCTGCTCCTGTAATAATCATCTTAATTTTTAGGGCCCGACTGGACTTTGCGCCGCCGAAGCCCCTTTGATGCTAAATCCCACAGTCTGATCGCGTGTATCTAACATTTGTCACCATATGACACACAACTAAGATAAGTCTGAGATTCAGCATAAATAGACGATTTTCTTAACTAGTTTCATCCCACATTTCCACTCATCGACGAGATGCACAACAACCCAACTGATATTGCTTCCATCTGCTCCAATCCAAATGCAATGGTTTCGCTTGTCCATTCTTGCAGACTATTCTGGGTTCCAGTGGACCGACAAAATGTAGAAGGTTTCGGTGCATCACAGCAGCCACTTACCCTACTGACAGCCAATTCTCATATCCGCGATCTTATGGACGCTCTGGCTGGACTGTCATCCAACGAACAGAACCCAAGTATTGCATGCGCCTTGGTAGTTGATTACGAGGGGAAAGTTGAAATCATCATCGCCAGTAGCAATGAAGTCACACACCGCACTCAAGAGCACATAAGAAAGGTGTGGGAAGATATGGCAGAGATTTCTGCACTCACTCGCTATTCGCGGAGTCATGGCCTCGGCGACGCCTGCGAAAAAAATGAATCCAGAGCGTTGATCCGCTCGATGTACGAATTTTGTATGCCGACATTTTCCAAGAAATTGCTCAATAATATTTCGCGCTTACGCACCTGGGTTTCGGAATACGATAAATGGCACCAAGAACAAGCATCTTCAAAGAGGCCAACCTGGCGTTTGAGAATGGATGAACTTAGATCTCTGGTTATGACCATAAAAGAGATTCTGCAGGACCTGTCAGCTTATGAAGATGAGATTGTGATGTGCTTCAGGATGACGGACGACGAGACCCTCGACAGGTTTATTGCGACCATGGGTAGTGTGCTGGATCGGGCAACAAAGTTACTCGTCATAGATAGTCATTTCAGAAGCAACTGGGAACCCTTGACCGTTTTGGGTGGTATCGCGAATCCATTTTATAGTGAGCATCTCAAAACTTCGGTATCAAGTGAGCAAGACTCACGGTTTAATTTTCATGCTCAGTTGGCTGCCTGCGTCATATACTTGAGGACCTGATATCGTTCCCGCAAAACATCGAAAAGCTACGGAAATTCTATTCTTCTCGTTACTCGTCCCAGATATCGAACTACGAACTCCAGATTAGACCTTTGAACAAAGGAAAATACAAGGGGCCAGTGGGTTCCTGGCCATCGAACTCTTTGGACTGGAAGGAAGTCTACGCGTACGTTCATCGAGAAAAGGGGTACAGATTCGTGGGGACCGAGGATGCTCACGACTTTTCTGATATCCCAACCGACCCGACTGAGCTCGTTGTGCATCCCGAACTGAAGATCGCTATATATCTCCACACAATGAGCCGCATCTTCGCTCAAAAAAGGAGCTATTCAACTCCGCCTTTCAATTATATCTCTGCGTCCGAGCTGCTCTGCAGGCCGTGTGCACTCTGGTTATCACAGCTTAACTCCATTGATCGAGAGCACGGAGTAGAGGCCAGAGGTAGCAGCTACAAGTGGCCCCATGACTGGCTCATTCCAGCTATAAACACTGAGGAAATATCACGATACATAAAGGATTCTGCGTGGCAGGAGTATTTGAGAGCGCAAACCGATCGGGGAGAAGACAACTTGTTTCCCTTGGACCAATAAGGAGGATTCACTACAAAGCACTTGTTTTATAGTTTAGTACAACTAAATTACTCGAAGAATAATGCACGAACAATATTTGAATAGTCACTAAAGTTGGTGTCCGAAATATTCAGAAAATGGCGGACCCAATTTCTCCGGCTCACCGGCACACCCAAGATCTATAAACCCTTTGCCCTCGTTGATGCGCTGGCACTGCGCTGGCCGTGTCCAAAAAAAAACAAAACAGCGATGCTTGCAAGTGCGTGACGTGGCGCAGAAGGTTGCGGTCGGTTCTAAGCAGGAGAGGAGGTGGATGAGAATGTTGGGGATTTGTGCCGAGGTACACAAGACGAAGGGGAACGAAATGCGAGAGGTTTTCGAGTGCGAGTGTGGTTTGAAATGAAAGGGGAACAAAATGGCCTGTATTCTCTACTGTAGAAAGGTATACTGTACATGAATGTGTATAGCCTAAAGTACAAAAACCAAGAAAAGCGAATGGGGAAAGCATGAAACAATAAAAATATTTGTACTAAATATACCTGGACTCCAGGTGAACTCAATCTGAATTCCAGATAGAGTCCACGTGAACTCCAGATGAACTTCACCTGAAGTTTTCTTGTGGACTCTACCAATTTTCATATACAATTAGAGTAATAGTGCATATAATATAATAAGTAATAATAATAAAGGGTTCCGTATCCAAGGATGAATCACGTAGTGCCTGCTCCTTTCGCACCGTCCTCACCAGTGTATATGCATGGCTACGTTCACCATCGCTACTAACGCACCGTACCGTCGCATTTGCCTCACATCGCCAGTCCGAACCTCACATACCCCATTCAACGACACCTTTCGGATTATGTCGGGGAACGCCCTTGCACAGGTGGAGACCTATGTGGACGGTGAGGTTCGTTCACTAGGGACTGAGCCTCATACTTCCATTTCTATCGGTGGTCATCGCGGTTAGTCGGTGGACCCACCATATGAAGAGGGGGACCCGGGGAACGAAGGGTAAAAAGAAATTAAATTCGCCTTTCACGAGAAGAACGAGATATTGGTGAAACCTTTCGTGGATCACGAAGAGAGGAGGGTCTAGACAAGGAATTGGCGGAGGTTTAAGAATGAGAATGGTGGCAGGTATGCGTACTCTGAGGATTTCCAGATCGAGATTTGGAGTTGCATTCTAGCCACTCGGGAAGAAAGATCGACGACCACGATGAACGGTGATATCGGATTATACCATGCGTTAAAGGGAGGGGGCTTTTGGGAGGTTGCGGTTATAGGTATACATGGGGTTTTGGTTGGGTTTTGGTATGTGTTCCTCCATCTGATGTAAATGTCACGAGTCTCATTGTCGTTTCGGTTTGGTACTAAATATTCGAAGTGGGATAGAAGTGGCTCTATTACATGTTGATTGATGTCTTTGGGATTCGTAACGCGTCGTCTGACTATATTGCATTTCTGAAGCGCTGTAGAATGGCGATGAGGCTTGATCTTTGGTATCAAGCTGTTTTACAGCCCACCGGTGGCGACTAACCGCCGTCCTGGTTAATGGATGCCACCATAAAATATCTCCGTCATTTTCAGCTATCTATCACTCGCCTGAACTTGTCAGGCTACAGTGCGGTCGGCAGTCAATGAAATTTCTTGATTGTCGTAGACAGCACGACATGCAGGGATGAGTATCTTTTCGCAAAATATTTATGGAATATTCCCATTTTAAAATTTAGAAAAACATATTATTAGCTATCCGCTCATCAAATAGGGAAGAGATATTTAATTAATATTTAAAATTTAATAAAAATTATGTTAGTTCACTAATGGGAACGGAGTCTTGTGATCAAGTGGCGGAGATGAGGGCGTCTGCTTCATGGAGATTGGAAATTCATTGGGCGTTTGCTTTGAAGTTTTCATAAAGCCTTGATGATAGGTGCGTTACCGAACCCTACGTCCACGCATGAACTCGCTCTCAACGCGACATTCGATCCTCCAATCCCAGACTAAAGAAAGCACTCCTTTTTTGCGAACTTTTGCATACTACTTATTACTAGGGATCGTTCAAGGTTATATTTGTGCCCTCGGGAAAGATAAGTGCTAGGTATTATATGTGTACCGACTGTTGACCGACTGGTGTCTGTATATATCTACTTTTGCGCAAAATGTTTGCTATCTTATCTGATTTGTTTGGTTGTGTGAGTGTGATAGAAACAGTACGATCACTTTCTCTTTCGTACCTAGGATGCATCCTAACTACGTGGTAGAAGCCCCTTTGTGCAAACAGCAATGAAGGGCACTGTAGCTCAAGATTCCATCAATCTCTTCCAAATACTTATGGGCAGGACGAGCTAGAAGGTCAGCCAGTCAACGGAAGGCACTTCACATGCTGCCAGTTGATGTTGACAATGGTTCGAGATGCATTTCATTCCCTCCCAAGCTTCCTCTTTGAAAACCGCAATAACCCCTCAGAACCATACCATGGATGGCGTGCCCTCAGCTCAGAAGGTTCTGGTTTAGCTCAATGGATTCATAAGACCGTCCTTCATCCGCCTCGTAGTCGTTGTGGTTCCCACTCTATCTTCCCTCTGGCTTTTTTATGGATCGTCCACGGGCAAGTCATTCAGTGGACCGCGTTTTGCCCTCGGAGACGAAGATCTTTCGGCAAATCCACCGAAATTGCAATCCATCGCTCAAACCCACAAGAACGTAGTGATGGCGTCGGCATTTGGGGCGCATTTCGATGTTTACATCACAGTTTCATGGACGCTGCAGCGGATTATGGTTAAGGAGCCAGGGAACCTCCAAGTGTACGCCCCAACACCATTCCTCTTCAAATTTCAGGAGGTGGTGGATCGGTACGGGCTGTATAAAGGAGGGTCCCAACGACCTATTAGGAGATATCAAGAACGGCGGGCATGATGCGGGAATCGACCTGATAATATTGGGGACATGCGAGATTGAGTACGTCCTTTCGTCTTCTCATTCCGCGTACACCGTTCCAATATCTCTTTTTTGGTGTCTCACAGTTTGCCATATTGGAACGAGGAGCTCCTTGTTGCATGGGATGCTTGCGATGCTGCACATAAGTTCGAGGTCGTTTGCATTGTTCATAACGCCGACGATGAGAGGTGGCAATCTACCATTCCGGAGTGGTCTCGACGGAATGCTATTCGTCTTCTTCCTATCTCAGAACAGTAAGTTTCTGGTGTCGCCGTTTAACCATGTCTGAGTGGACCGTTGACGGGGTGTACCTATACAGCGTTGCAAGAACATTCCGCAAAAAATTCCAAAGCATTGCTCGTAATTCTGATCTTCGACTTGGCTCTGCAGGATACGAGCATATCCCCGTCGACTTTCACGTACCGATATTGGACATTCAGAATCCCACTGCGCTCTCTCCGAATCGTGTTTTATCCAATGTTGTCATACAAGGTTCGTTCGAGATGGACCGACGGGATTATGCAAGGATATTCTCTCAACTCAACGCGTCTCTTTACGGTGCGCCTACATAATTCATAGAACACCCCCCAATTTTTTAATTTTCATTGGCAGTTGACCCCGAATCATGGGGATACTCGCGCCTTGAAGTCGACGGAGGGGATTCTACATTCATCCCATTACCCGATATCACTCCCAATCATCCACCGCCTTTTCAACTCCATCTAGTGGGCCACGGCTATATAGTTATCCCCCCTGAGCTCCAGAGCGTCGTGATTCTTCATAACGGCTTGGATTATACTGAGTATTACGCGCTTATGAGCGGGATGGACGTGTGTGTACCGGCTTTCGCTAGGGATTCAGATACGAACTACGTTAGCCAGGCGAGCTCGACTGTTGCGATGTGTATGGAAAACAATGTACGTGTGTCGATTTGGATTCATTCTTTCGTTTCTTCTTTGCTACGGGAAGGCGAGGTGTAATTAATGAATTTCTCTTCTTTTTTTGTGTTTTTAATCAGGTTCCGATTTTGGGCGTCCGGGAGATACCCACATCGACGATGACAAGACCACCATCACTCGACCGGCTGCGATAAGCGAGATGCAAGCCATTAGAGCCTTGCGTATGGGAGACGCTTCACCGTTTCTCGCTAGCGATCCTGCGAAATAAGGCACTAGGCTGGGCGATCATCGAGCGATTCGGGAGGCTGTTGAAGAGATGATGAGAAAGGGGTGGGTAAGGACGATAGAGGGATTTGAAGAATGTAAACGGAAGACTTGGGAGAAGAATGAGGTTGTGATGATGAGAATACTGCGAGATTTGTAATCTATTCATCCATCCATATACACAGGTACGGCGGGAATCCTAGGATACAGGCCGTTGGATGAGCAAACAGGACCGACAAATAGTTCACTCGTATTAGGCGAATAAGATGATTGAGGGTTACAAGTTGTGCCGTTTCCGCTCTGCTCAGATCGCTACCCCTGACAAGTACACTTGTTCTTCTCTCCATCCACAGGCTCCACAGCTACATACAGCGAACATATCTAGTACACATCGTATACATCATCGACCATCAGAGAGTCGATCTCTTTCCCCCTGGCTGCTTTTAGCGACAATTTGAGGAGCTATTTTGTGGGCTAGAACTGCCGTGGATTTTGGGTTATGGGTGGAGAGGGCGGAAGGAGTGGCATCGAAGAGTAGACAGTAAACCTTAGCGATCTTGATAAATGTCGAATAAACGACAAAGAAACGGAGAGCGAAGAATGCAAACTACTGACACAAGGGAAAGGGGGGAATATATTCCGTAAACCAGAGCGGTTCCTATGGCGGAGAAAGCTGTATTCAGAGCAACAAAGAGCCAACCATATCCAAGTCACTGCTGGCAACAGGTTATTTAAGTAGACCAAAAATGATTAGGAAAATAAATTAAACATGTTTACGTTTTTGGTCCACTTTTCCGTGACCTAAAATTTATTTTCAACCCAACAATTTCTGGTACAGAAATTCTTTTGTCAAAGGCTTCATTTTCTGTGTGTTTATATGCCTATTAAATGCAATATTTGTGCTAAATTTTGGCGATCAAAAATTGTGACAGAAATGTAAAGTTTATTGTTTTATTGTTCTCGCTGTCAATTATAGTATTTACGACAAGCTTTGGTCCCTTTAAAATAAATTAAAAATGTTTTCAATTCAGTTTGGGTGCGAAACATTTTTCTTTTTGTTTAGCTGACAATAAAAATTCGTGCTAAATTTATCATTTACGAGACAACAAAAGAAAATGTGAATGCAATGTGAATGTGAAATTTAACAAACAATTTTCTCTCTACAAAAACATGACATATACTTTAGGTTCTGTGGGGCTAAGAACTTTACAATAAAGGTAGGATCTATATTACATTTTGTCAGAATTAAAATATATTATTTTTAATGGATTCAAGATCTCGAAAAACGGTCTAAAAAACGTAAACATGTTTAATTTATTTTCTTAATCATTTTTAGTCGACTTAAATAACCTGTTGCCAGCAGTGAGTCTCCATCATGACGGGATTTGGCGCCCTAGGCCTGCAAAAGGCAACAACGGTCCACTACAGTATCCGCGTAGATAAGGATGACAGACTGAAGGTCAATTCAGTTCACCTTGAATACCGTGACATAAACTAGGAACTGGGCTCTACATCCAGTTCACCACGGTCTACGTTCTAATCAAAGTTCAGGACCAAACTTTCTCATCGATACACTGGCCCTTGTTTCGTGCATCAAAACGGGTGGCATGCGTATGATGTTCTCACTGTGTTGACAGCTGAGGAAACAGCTCGACGTCGTCAGAGGCAGGCACAGCCCCGTCTGGGCCACAACAAGCCTTTCTGCCTGTATATTGCGCTTCCTCTCACCAAGACATCCGACTGAGCTTTTGCTTCTAATTGAAAGATGCCAATGTTCGACAACGCTCAAGCAAATATTCATGGAGGGATCTTTGTCGTCATCGATGAACAGAATGTCATTGTCAATGAACAGAACGTCACGAATGAACAGAACGGCATGACTGGTGCGCTATCAGAATTCGCCATGAAGATAATTTGCTGACGCTTGTGCACACCCTCAGGTCTCCAGATACTGGATCGTCGGGCTTCGCATGGCGCCGCCCACGACTCCAGCGAGCAGGCACCAGAATGCCACCCAAAAACACGCAAAAAAATTGTCGCCGATATTATGAGTTGGATCGGAGACCCTTCTCGAACCTGGAGAGTTTTCTGGTTTCATGGCTCCGCGGGAGCAGGCAAGACGGCAATTGCACAGACACTCTGCAAGCGGTGTGCGGAAAGGAAATGGCTCGCAGGAAGCTTCTTCTTTTCGCGTATGGCCCCCTTTGCAAGGAACAACCCATTGCACCTATTCCCGACAATCGCTTACCAGCGCTCTCTTGCCATCCCGGCAGTCGGGAGAGTAATCCATGAGGTCGTCACCAGGGATCCATCCCTCCTTTCCAAGGCATTGAAGGTACAGCTGCAGAAGCTGATTGTGGAACCGATGCAACTGGTTGTAGATTTACCCAATCAGCCGGTCGTCATTATTATCGATGGGCTTGACGAGTGTGAAGGGGAAAAGAATCAAGTTCGTATCATTGAACTCCTTGGCCATGTATTCCAACGTGCTATCGGCGGACTTGCCCGTGTCTGCTTCATTGTTACAAGTCGACCAGAACCTTGGATCCGCAATGCATTCGACGAGGAGCCCTTATTGCTCATCACTCGACCGTTCTTCCTTGGACAAACTGCTGAAGCAAATGCCGACATCCGGACGTTCTTGAGCGCCAGCTTCACGGAGATCCACGATAGCGCTCGTCACCAATCCACGATGTGCGATGTCCAAAAACCTTGGCCAGAGGATCGCGTTCTCGATGACCTTGTGGAGAACGCGTCAGGACAGTTCATCTACCCCGCCACAGTCCTCAAATTTGTTGACGACCCGAAAGGGCTGGGAAGGCCCAATGAACGCCTCGACAAGATAACATCGTTACCCACGATATCCTCTTCGCCTTCAACCCCGCAGCCATTGGCCGCTCTTGACCGGCTCTACTCCCAAATTCTTTCGACTGCCGATGATAAACAGCGAACTCGTGAGATTCTGGGTGCTCTGATGGCAACGCAAAGCGCTCTCATGACAATACAAGGCGAATCCGGGGTGCATCTTCCGAGCTGGGTGCACCTTCCGAGCTGGCCATCGCAAGATGCAAACTGGCTTCACTTCATTCGAGTTTTTCGTTTAGAATCCCTTGGAATTGCGGAGCAGTTATTGGGTCTTCAACCTGGAGATGGCCCTCTAGCGCTCAGAACGATCCATTCCTTAGTGCATGTCCCCAAACGTGTATTGAGTCCGGATGCCGATCTCTTATGTTTAGAGGAAATCGAAAACTCAGCTAGCAATGAGTTATGGTTCCACCACAAGTCGTTCATCGATTACCTCGTCGATCCCTCGCGTTCATTGGAGCATCACGTTAATATGCATCAAATTCACTTGCAGCTTTCACTTGCATGCCTGGACGCGATGCAAAGTTTCTCGTTGCAACCTATATCTAGGATTGCCTGCGCTACGTTCTTCCAGTACTCTTCCAATTCATCCCCCTTAAATCAACGCAGTTACTTGGGGTTATGCGGTATTTTTCTGGGATGATCACTTTATGGGGTCAGGACCTCCCGAGGACGAGTTATTGAAAGCTTTGCAAAGCTTTGATGTCTTCAGTTCCTATGTTGACACTCTGGGCCCTCGGATGCAGGAGGGGTGTTGGAACACCATTAAACGTGTGGCATCGCCTCGGATGTCTGTCCTGGGCAAGATTGCTAAAATATTGTAAGTATTTTATCACATATATTCATATAACGGCACTGAACTCTATCTCTCATTCAGAAGGTTCAAAAAAGAAAATACCGTGACCGATAAAAAGGGTCCTGATGCAGCTGACATTGAAGCTGCCTCAAATTTTCTAATTAAAATGGGGGCCGGAATTGGCTTCACGGAATCGTTTTATGGGATGGTGCTAGACAATATTGTGGACTGGATAGAGGTACGTGTTGGATACCATCATTCCAAAGAATCTGACACTAAACAACTCCGTGAGACAGAAACATCCTAACTCTCGGCCACGACTCAGACGACAATATAGAATAATTGCTAATATCCTCAGATATTACTCCAGGTCTACGCCTGGTAACCCTGCGCCACTCCAGTCGGATAGCTACTTCACACAAAATGGGCGAAATCGCGCTTAATTTCCATCAAGAGCGCTTGTTTCACACCTGTTGCACAAGCTGGTTTAGCCATCAAGTTATATTTCTTCCACTCTCTGGGATCCAATAGCCTCTACCAGCTAGGATTTACCCTCAATCATCATCCTTTCTCGTCTTTTCATCCACGGACTGTTCCTTCTGGGGAAGGAGCACTCAACGCAACGAAGGTAGCCTTCAGGACCCAATCAAGATCGATTATCCGTCACCGTTTTAAGTTCACATTTACATTCTGGTCACTTCCAAACTGCATACGCTTGAAGGCCCCGCATTCCACTCAATGCTCCAGAAAATTTGCCTCTGGTCTGGATGAACCCCTGCTTTCTAGTGCGGCGTGTTACCTGGTGGTAGAATACGGGGTGCTTCGCCAGATATTCTTGTCTCCGGGGAAGCTTTAATTATATCGTCCCGAGAGCTTGTATATCTTCCTTTTGTACTATACACACTGCGGCAATTAAGTTTCCTGGCTTCCTTGGGTGTCGCCTACGCTTCGGATTACAGGGGGAGAATCCACATCAACGGAAGGCTCCATCGTTTGCGTGGGCCTCCTCGCCTTATCCGATTAATGCGGTCAGATCTCTTCAGGTTGGCCTTGGCGCCACGGCCTTGCCACCCTGCGAGCACGTGGCGATGATGGCCGCTTCATGGCGGTTGTCGATCCATGGGGCGTTGACTTTACTTCGAGGGTTATACAAATCCTTGAGGGTAAGGTTCATGTTCGCGAACCCGACTTCGGCGCATAAGGAACGTACATCTCAATGTGGTGCTCCATCTTCCCATCTCCCCTTAGTGGAATTTTGGAATATTCGGGGAACAGGAAGAACTCCCGGTGTGAGAGCGGTCTTAATTCACGCATCTGACCAGAAATTCTGTAATCAGGAATGACAATTTCCTGACCCATGACCACCTTTCCAAGTGTCGCTTGGCGGCCGTTTATGATTTATTGCGGTTTCGCAAGGAACTTTCCTCAGGGCATTTAGGCCCCCAAGTGCTAGCGATGAGATACTAAAAATAAAACCGAATAAAGGGCCTTTTAATGCGATAGGATTGTATTCAGCATCACTGATGCCACAATGCATGAGTTGAGCGTTTTCGAAACTCAATAGGCCCACCGCATCCCAGGGAAGAAAGTTTTCAAAGCAAATAATCGATCAGAAAACCGTCGAACCACTTTCCCACGCCCACGAAGAAGAAAGTTCCTGGTGAGAAGCACAGCCACAACCTCCACTTGCATTTGGACTGCCAAAGACATTTGAATGACATCCATTTATTTGTTCTCGCATGTCCTTTTCTCAACCCTTAAGCTCTTCCGCCGAGAGGGATTTGGTGGTCGCATTTGATTGGGTAGGGCCAGTATAGCATGGAAGCGCGTTACTCGCTTACCCTTACACGAAGCATTCCGTCACCATTCCATCCTCGATAATATCCACCCCGCTTTCTCTTTCTTTCCTCGTTCCCACTCCGTTTCCGATCTGCCACCATAAACCTGAAGACTCTTTCCTAGAGAATGTGGATTAGTTTCTTTTTTTTTCACAGGTGCTTCCCTGGCCGATGGGACTTTGATGACGACGGATGTTAACGAGAGTAGGAGTACTGGTAGAGTTGACAAAGGTATGCGCTCTCAACTTCGGGGATCCATTTTTTTGCTCGTTTTCCCAGTGTTCCTCTTTTTTCCTCGTTTTCGGTGGTCATATCATTCGTTCCTACCCATGGGCACCTGGACTTTTCTACGTTCGAGGTTATTTCACTGTTATTGTTATTAATGGTGCGCTATGTTATTCAGAACGGGTTGCTTCCATACTTTTATTCACTTCTCCTTTTTTCTGTGAAATCCTTTATCTCCTTCCTTCGGAACACCACATGTTGAAACGCCATTGTATCCCAACTTGTTTTTTCAGACGATTCCTTCAAGTCCCAAATGATAAATCTATTCTCATGTCTGGGAACTGCTACTATTTCAATCCCGGCTACACCCGTGAAATCGTCCTTTTCTTCCTACCTCTATACCAACATCTACATTGCCTATAACAACAACACGGCCGTCCCCGACCCTAATCCTGATCGTAATCCCATTGGTCAAGTTCGAGCTCCCCCAATTCGCCGACTGGTGGTCGGATTATATGAAGTTAGGTAGAACGTTACACAAGCTGCCAAGTCTATTGCGGTACTCACGGTGGTTCTCTTCGACGTAGCTGTGAGTTCAAAGGATGGCGCGAATAATTCGCCTCTCGCCTCTTGTCACCACTACCACCCTCCTAACTAACTTCCCTCGACCGTTCCCTGCCATACCGCCTTGAGCCGCTGCCGCATTCTGAGGGATACCACGTCTTTCCTGAACTGCTTTACTTCCTCAGCTCAAGATCTCTTGGGAACGCTCTGGGTTTGAGGAATGCGCGATTGCTCGGAGATTCTCTCAAGAGGAACAAGGAAGCTTGAAGTCGTTGCCCACTAAATCCTCCTTACCAACTGGGTCGATTCTCCGATGCTGGTGGACATCGCTGCTGGTGTTGGCGCTGGTGCAAAGTCCAAGGCTAATGCGAAAACAAAGATCACAGGAGTATCGTTTTAGGCACGAAACTGCTACCGCGAATGCTATGTATAACGCTCTCGCTGGCGGCACGTCGTCGTTATCGGCTCCTCCAACAGCGAAACAAGGAGGTTCCGTAATCAAGGATGAATCACGTAACGCCTTCTCCTTCCGCGTTCTCCTGCCAGGGTATATGTATGGCTACGTTCCAACAGCACCAGCACCACCACTACTGCGGCACGCGCTCGCGCATTGCCAGTCCGAACCCCGCTTATCCCATTCAACAACACCTTTCGCACCACGTCGAGGAACCCCCTACCCGCACTGGTGGAGACCTATGCGGATCATGAGGTTCGTTCACTAGGGAAAGAGCCTCATACTTCCATTTCTATCGGTGGTCGTCGCGGTTGTGGTGGTGGAACCAGCATACGAAGAGGGGACTGGGGGAATGAAAGGTAAAGCCATTTAATTTGCCTTTCACGTGAGGAAAACGAGATATTGACGATACATTTAGTGGATCACGATCGGAGGGGGAGAGTCCAGAGAACGAATTGGTGAAGTTTAGGAAAGGAAGACGAAGGTGATTGCGGATATATGTAGTCAGAGGATTCGAGGATCGACGTTTGGCGCTGCATTCATTGTGACTTACAGCTACTCGGGATGAAAGATCGACGATCATGATGAACGGTGATATGATACGTTGGGAGGCTTTGGCAGGTTGCGGTTATAGGTATACATGGGGTTTCGGTATGTGTTCCTCCGTCTGTTCCAAATTTCATGAGTCTCATTATCCATTATCGTTTCAGTTTGGTAGGTACTAAGTATTCGAAGCGGGATAGAAATGGCACTATTAAGTGTTGATTGGCGTCTCTTGAATTCGCGACGCGTCTGATAATATTTCTGAAGCCCTACATGAATTCCAGAGGGGAGGAGGGGATTGGAGGATCGAACGTCGCGTTGAGAGCGAGTTCATGCGTGGACGCGAGGTTCGGTAACGCACCTATCTTCAAGGCTTTATGCAAACTTCAAAGCAAACGCCTAATGGATTTCCCAACCCCCACGAAGCAGACGCGATCATCGTCGGCACGTACTCGCAAGGCTCTGTCGTATCCACTGACCTCGATCATCTTGTCTGGTCTAATGCCGCGCAACCAGCATTGGTGCCGCAGCCTTTCCATTTTCCACTCGTGCGGATTCGGATTCTCCAGAGTGTTTTGGAGCTGTGTATCTTAGTGTCTATCTAGACCTAGTCAGGTATTTGAGCTCGAGCACGCTCGTTAGACTGTACCTCCAGGTCTGTTGTATTTTCTGGCTTTCAAGTATTCTCGTTCTCAAAATTTTTTATCGATATAGAAACACGTCCCGATTTTGTTTCTTTCCAACCCCCCTTGTTCCCTTCTACGTGTATTTAATCGTACAGGTATCGATCTATCTAATGGCCACCAAGATTGATGAATGCCTTCCTTGTCTCGATGGAAACCTCCTCGAAGATGGGCGGGCGGCGGTGCTGATATCTGACAAACGGCAAGTATGTGACCTGAATTTCGGGGATTTAGGCTCCATTTCCGATTGTTCTTCTTTCCCCTTATTCTTCTTTTGGTCATGGATCTCTCGTTTATTTTTGAGTTTTCGCTGATTCGCTCCCAAAAATGCTTCGAACTTTACTGCGCGCTCGCCATAGGTGGTAACCCATGTGCGTTCTTTCACTGATTTTGCACGGAATCTATTGGGAATCTCCCGGATTTCTTTGTTTTTATCCGCCGATGCGGGTGTGGTATATTTGGGAATCGGGGGGCCAGAACTATCCTTATTTGGGTATAGATAACCCACAATTCCCATCCGATTGCTCTGAAGGAGTCGGCTCTGACCTACCTCCCTTCCCCCCTTTTTACATGAAACAACTCCAGTACCCCTTCCTTCCTTCTTCCAAATTCATCACATGTCGAGAGTGGTTGTGCTACCTTGATGCTTCTTGTTTATGTCGAAAAGGCTGTTCGTGCTGCGATCGGACATATGGGCTGTATGTAACCCATCATGTTTTGGCAATTATAGTCCTCGTTGTCCTCGATGACCTTATTAGTGCTAGGAATTTGTCCCAATGCAGAGCCGCAGCAAGATACCGCGACGCTATCGATCCCGACTCCGCTTTCGTTCTGCTCCACCCTTTCGCCACATTTCATTCTTTCGCCATGTGCCCTTCTTTTGACCGTATCAATCAGGTCTGGCCATCGTTATTCAAACTAGTCTCTACTGTAAGAAAGCCATTGTCCCTCATGTTCTCCCCCCCCCCCCAAACATTGCACCACTCCGACACCATTCTCACTTTCCCCCTCTCGTTTAATCGCCTCTCCTCTCGATCATTGATTACTATTGCTTGATTCTCATTGTTCTCATCACGGCTCCAAGCAGCATCACAAATCTGTAGCCCTGACGTAAGGGCGATGACCTCTCCGCAGCGGACAAACGTTTAACTTATAACAATGAATTCCCGTTGGTTGCTTTCCTCTTCGTTATATATAAACATTTTTGTATAAAAATACAAATCGCGGGGGCCGTTCCAGGGGAGGTTTCTCTGAAACAAACACCCAAGACCCAAAATCGCTCTGGATGTCCGTCCTATTTGTGTCACATACTAATTAGCCGATTGACACACTCCGCACTTCTAGCGCTGGTGTCCTTTGTCTAGCCTTGGAACATGTACATAGACTGACCTGATTTGGCTTAGGTTGATTTGCACACCTAAAGAGAGGACACAAGCACGTGCGCTCAGGCAAAAATGTAACCAAGTGGCAAGGACAGAAAAGTGGTTGGAAGCAAGGTATACTGTAGACCTGGTCCTACTTGTAACCTTCTCTTGGATTTTATTATGGCCACAGGTTGGGAGGGGTGAGTATTTGACTCATTCCATCCAAGAACACCAAATAGTGCGTGTTTCGGTCTTTAGCGACTCCTATCAATGATCTCTTACCTGCTTCCATTCAATCTTAACCGTGGGAAAGAATCTTCTGCCTGATTGATGTAAGTAACTGTCGTCCTTCACATTGGCTTATATCTAATGTCCTGACCTTTTAGCGAAGTTCGACTCGACTGCTCCACATCCAAATATACTCTTCCTTCATTTGATTGCTTGTATCTGACAGTCAATGAAATGGCGCCCAATTCCAATGCTGTCATGTAAGTGCCATCCTCAAGCAACACTATGCCTCTTGTTCTAACGGCTCGAATCGACGCAGGATCGTGCGCTTCTCCATCCAGTATTCTACAATTGGTGGGCTACCTAATGCATTCCCTCCGTTCCCATCCTCACCAATTTCCGTAGCGCTGCTATGGTATGACTATGCTCTCACTTGGACCCGCGAGGTACAATACTTCTGGACGAAACGATTCACGCTCTCGACTGCACTGTATGTCCTGTGTCGATATGGGCTGGTGGCCAATGTTTTATACACCTTAGCCCTTGCGGGAAAGCTCCCAACAATGAGGGTACGCTTTTGAAGTTTTGAGAATGGTTACTGGACTAATTTCTTTCTTTTCTCCACATGTACATAGTATTTTACTTTTATTATGACCTTCCTCACAACTTCGGCTTGACATTTAAATTGTCATTTACAGCTGCAATGCAGGTTATCGAATCTGCGCAATCCTGAGTGTTTTGGGTCGAATTGGCATTATCAGTGAGTGGGTCTTGTTTACCTCAAGTCCCAGTCGATCTGACCGCCATTTGTTTCTTCATCTTTCCCACTCTTTTCGTTCTCTTCTTATAGCTGTATGGGGTGCAAGAGCATACGCTGTGTTTAATCGGAGCAAGATTATTCTCGTCATATATGGTGTTCTTCAATTAATTGTCCTCGGTCTCGCAGCGGTGAGGGTTCCCTCTTCTTTTCTACAACGTATTTGAGTGGCTTAATATCATTTTCCAATCATGCTAGCTGCATGTACCATATGTATCCTGTACCACCCTGAAAGACAAAGAACCGTTAGTACCTCTCCAGCTCACCCGCCTAATTCTAGTTGACTTCCCGTCTTCCTGTTGCGATGGATAGAGGTGCTGAATACCTTCCTAGTACTCCTTGACAAACATTAACATCGTCCCCAACAGTACCCGCTCTCCTCACAGTGTTCACTTTCACCTACGAAATTACCTCAGCCGTACTCACTTCGGTGCGTAGTGTGCAGGCTCTGAAAGGCGGTGGGCCGTGGAAGGCGCAACGGAGCAGTTTGACGTTCCTAGTTCTTCGAGAAGGTCCGTATTACCAACTCCTGAATGCTCTCCGTGTCCTTACTCTACTGCAGGTCTAATATATTATGGGTGGGATTTCGACCCAAGCCCTTCGTTGTGATCTATTATTAACGTCTCGAGCTCAGATTCATCACTGCATTGGGGATACTTGCTATGATTGTCCAGTTTGTAAGCTTCGTACATGCCTCGTGGTCATCAACCACTAAGTAGATATTAAAAACAGCGAGGAGATGTGAGTCTCTTACCTTTCCGCCTTCTAGTCCTCGTTTCCTGAACGCCTGCGGCACACCTTCAAGCCTGGCAGCTACTTCCTCCCTCGATTAATGAACGCCTATAACCTACCGTAAATCTTCAATTCTTCAATTTCCAATAACTCCACCTGATATTTCTGCCACGCATATCATCTAGTCTTTCGGGATTAATGACCGCCCGCTTCCTACTCCGCCTCAGGGAATGGGATCACCGAATGACCAACCGAGAAACTGATCAATGGAGCACCCATGGAAGAGGAAGCTACCACAACGCTGCCATACAATTCAAGAGGTCTGAGCCTCATACTACGCAGTGGACGATCAACGACATACTTGGCGATGACCCTTTGTTGAAGCCCGTGGCATCTGACATGGACGTATCGTCCAGCGGTGCTTCAGTGTCGCGCATTGGACAATGAAAAGGACGTTTCCCGGCGGGATCCGGGTACGAAGAACATAATTTATTTCTAGTGTCATTTATTTCAGGCTATTTAACTGGGAGGAGGGTGTGGTAATTAGTATTTCAAAATGGCTGTAAAGTGATTGTATGATAAAAATCAATAACGGGATGTTTAATGTACTACGTGGTCTCAACAGAGGCGTTGACGGGTTTGTGTGACACTAATGATAAAGAAATAACGTATACATGGAAACCACGTGAGCGAAAGACTGCAAGAAACGAAGCCATTGGGCACAGGAAGCTTGGCAGGAAGATTGCAGCGTCGATAGGACAACTACATGGCGGTATCTAATGTATATAATGTATGCCTCTGTCTATTTTCCCCCTCGTTGGGCTTGCAACACCCTCGTAGCGTCCCTACGTCAGCAGTCGGCTATAAGCATTCGTACGCTCGGTCGTTCATTCGCGTTCGTCACCCGCTCGTCTCTACAGGCCATTTCCCGCTCATATCCCCTATGGTTCCCCGCATTCGTACACCCTGCGTCTGCGTGCCCTCTCACTTGAACGCCTTTGTGCGCTCTTGATCCACACCCAGACCTTTTCGTATCACGATGCATGAACGAACACCCCTGGTTCTTTCACACTACACAGGGGCCTACCATGCTTAAATGGCATAATGAAAGCCGTTCTTTCCAACCTTCTCTCGGATATGTACTTGGAGGTATGGAGAAATATTACAAGCACGGACCTGATGTCCATTCCAATTGTCCAAGCTATTCGTCAATGGGCTCGATTGTCGCACGAAGGGGTGAGGCGAGGACTGATATGTTCGAGGATGCGGGTGATGCTAAAGGCGCGTCCCGCAGTTGAATGTCTAGTCTTGGGAAGCAAAGAACATGAGGTACTGAAGAGGATTTTGGCAGCAGTGCGTCAGCGCATGATTTCAACCTCATCGAGCTTACCTCAACTTAGGACATCCCCTTGGCTATAGTGCGAGCATTTTGCCCTGCCTGTCAGCAGGTGTGTAGTATATGAAAACCCTCCACATATCAGTCTTGAGTAAGGGAGCAACCCCAATAACGACTATGTAATGCTCACCTGGCAAAACAGTGCTTCAAGGTTAACATTGTTAATTAGGAACCCATCTCGGATAATTGATATGTGAAAGTGATAACTTGCGCTAAGCGCCCCTGAAGGAGATCAAGTTCGTCTACGCCCATTTTGTGTAAAATAGCTATCCGACTGGGGTGGGGCGGGATTACCAGGCGTAGACTTGGAGTAATATCTGAGGACATTAGCAAGTATTCTATATTGGCGCTTGAGTCCTGGCCGAGAGTTAGGATGCTTCTGTTTCACGAAGTTGTTTAGTGTTAGATTCTTTGGAATGATGGTATCCAACACGTACCTCTATCCAGTCCACAACATTGTCTAGCACCATCCCATAAAACGATTCCGTGAAGCCAATTCCGGCCCCCAATCGAATCAGAAATTTTGAGGCAACCTCAATGTCAACTGGATCTGGTTCCTTGTTATCGATATTTTTTTTTTTGAACCTTCTGAATGAGAAAGAAAAGGTTCAGTGCCGTTATATAAATATATGTGATAAAATACTTCCAATTTTTTAGCAATCTTGCCCAGGACAGATACTCGAGGCGATGCCACACGTTTAACAGTGTTCCAACACTCCTGTTGCATTCGTTGAGGGCCCAGGGAGTCAATATAGGAACTGAATACATCAAATATTTGCAAAGCTTTTAATAGCTCGTCCTGGGGAGGTCCTGACCCCATAAAGTGATCATCCCAGAAAAATACCGCATAACCCCAAGTAACTGCATTGATGTGAGGGTGATAAATTGGAAAGGGTACTGTAAGAACATACCGCAGGAAATTCTAGATGTAGGTTGCAACGAGAAACTTTGCATTGCATCCAGACATGCAAGTGCAAGCTGCATGTGCATCTGATGCATGTTAATATAATACTCCAATGAACGCGAGGGATCGATGAGGTAGTCGATGAAAGACTTGTGATGGAACCATAGCTCATTACGAGATGAGCTCTCGATTTCCTCCAAACATAAGAGGTCGGCATCCGGAACTTCTGGAATCAATACACGTCTGGGAACATGTACCAAAGAATGAATTGTTCTGAGCGCTAGGGTGCCATCTCCAGGTTGGAGACCTAGTAACTTCTCCGAAATCCTCAGCGATTCTAAACGAAAGGCTCGAATGAACTGGAGCCAGTCTACGTCCTGCAAGGTCCAGCTCGGAAGATGCACCTTGGATTCGCCTTGCATTGTCATGAGAGCGTCTTGCATTGCCATAAGAGCACCAAGAATCTCCCGAGTTCGCCGTTTATCACAGGCCGTCGAAAGAATTTGGGAGTAGAGCCGGTCAAGAGCGGCCAGTGGCTTTGGGGTTGAAGGCGAAGGGACTATCATCGGTATCGAAGTTATGATGTCGAGGAGGTCAGTAGGTCGATAGTTCGGGTCGTCAACAAATTTGAGGACTGTGGCAGGGTAGATGAACTGTCCTGACGCCTTCTCGACGAGGTCATCGAGGACGCGATATGACGGCCAAGGTCTTTTGACGTTCCACATTGTGCATCGGTGACGGGGGCTATCGTGAATCTCCGTGAAGCCTGCGCGAAAGAACGTACGGATGTCGTCATTTGCTTCCGCAGTTTGCCCAAGGAAGACCGGTCGAGTGATAATCGATAAGGGTTCCATGTCAAATGCATTGTGGATCCAAGGTTCCGGTCGACTAGTAACGATGAAGCAGACACGGGACAGCCCGCCAATGGGATATTGGAATACATTGCCAAGGAGTCGAATAATATGAGCTTGCATGCCTTCTCCTTTGCACTCATCAAGGCCATCGATGATAATGACAATTGGCTGATTGGGTAAATCTAAAACCAGTTGCATCGGTTCCACGATTAGCTTCTGCAGCTGTATCTTCAGCGCCTTTGAAACGAGGGATGGATCCTTGGTGACAACCTCATGGATTACTTCGCCGACTGCAGGGAGGGCAAGAGAGAGCTGGTAAGCAATTGTGGGGAATAGGTATGATGGGTCGTTCCGCGCAAGGGGGGCCATACGTGAAAAGAAGAAGCTTCCTGCGAGCCATTTCTTTTCTGCACATCGCTTGCAGAGGGTATGTGCGATTGCCGTCTTGCCTACGCCCGCGGGGCCATGAAACCATAGAACTCTCGAAGTTCGAGAGAGGTCTGTGATCCAACTCATAATATCGGCGACAATTGTTTTGCGTGTTTCTGGGTGACATTTTGGCGCCTGTTCGCCGGAGTCGTGGGCGGCACCATGCGAGCCCTGACGATACAGTATCTGGAGACCTGAAGGTTTGCACAGTCGTCAGTAAAGTAGCTTCACTTCGAATTGTTATATATAGCGCACCAGTCGTGCCATTCTGTTCGTTGAAGACGTTGAAGGAACCTCCATGAATTCTGTCAATGTGAGCCCCATGGAACATTGTTCAATTTGAAGCAGGCGCCCAATTGGATATCTTGGAGAGGTCAAAGCGCAGTGTACAGTCATGAAGACTCGGTGTCACCCAGACAGGGCTGTGCCTGCCTCTCAACGATGTGGAGTTGGTCATCTGTTTCCTCAGCTGTCAAAACAGTGCGAACATCATACGCATGGCATCCGTTTTGATACATGAAACGAGGCTCGGTATATCGGTGAGGAGCTTTGGTTCTGAACTTTTTATTTGAACGTAGACCGGGGTGAACTGAATGCAGAGCCCAGTTCATAGTTCATGTATTTAGTTACATAAGGTGAACCGAACTCAGTTCAGTCAAATAAAGATAGGATTGCACTCGTTCGAGCTCAGAAATTTTGGCTTCAATATGTGCACGCGACCTCCAATCTGTCATCCTTATCTACGCGGGTGTGATGCAAGCAATCGCTGTGGCAGTGCTTATCGTTCCATGTGTTCGGGGTTTTGGCAGTAACAATATAATCCCGGAGCTGGAAATGTAGGCCAATCCCGATGACAACCATTGCCACTCATCGGAAGTGGGACTCGGTAACCTCCAACAAACAACGTTGAACTTCCGTCGCCGGCGCCTCTATTGAGTAACACTGTTCTCCGGTGTCCTTTTCCATTCGCTCAAGGTGCCCCATTGAAGTCCATTGCCAGTCATATCCGGCGGCTCGTGATGTAACCCTATCGGAGAAGATGGAGATCATTGGCTAACGCTAGGAATCACTAAGGGTCTGATTTAGGTTCCAACAACACTAGTGCCTGCAAGCACTTGACATGCTACTGGCGTCAAATGGTGATTGACATTGCGAATTCCAGTGAGATACCTATTGAATTCAGATGGAAACCGCACTGAAGGCTAAGCTCAATGGAATTCATTATTATCTCACGGAATGTCAACGTGACAACGAGAGATTTAGTAGCTAACAGTGACATACATTGATTCACATCAGTGACATCACCCCGCCATAAACCGCGCAGCGGCAGATACGTTCATGGACATCGCTGACAGCTACAGTCGAACCCCTCCTAACCCATACCCGTCGGTGGACGCCCCAGGTTATGGGTTATGGGATGTTATGGGTTAGGAGAGGTCGATTTTGGTGTAAATTTCGGTTTCGGTGCGGCCAAAATCTATGGATTATAGGGGTATATGGCATATTAGAGGTATGCGTTAAGAGTTGCAAAATGATAGACGCTTATCAACACCGCCGCCTCTCTCCCCTCCCCCCGCCCATCTTTGAGGAGGTTTCCATCAAGACAAGGAAGGCATTCGAATATTCGCCGATCTTGGGGTTTGTAGTAGCCATTAGATAGATCGTAGAAGGGAACGAGGAGGGTTGGAAAGAAAAATCGGGCCTTGTTTCTGTATCGATATATATAAAATGAGAACGGGACCACGGTACGCAGCGCCAAAACGCTCTGCAGAATACGCACGAGTGGAAGATGGAAAGGCCAGGACGCTAATGTCGGTTATACCGGACAAGATGATCTGGATAAGACGGAGCCTTGCGAGCAGGTGGCGACTATAATCGCGTCTGCTTCGTTGGGGTTGAAATTTCATTGGGCATTTGTTTTGAAGTTCGTATAAAGCCTTGAGGATAGGTGCGCTACCGAACCGCACGATCACGCATAAACCCACTCCCAACGCGACGTCCGACCCTCCATTCCTCTCATCTCGAATTCATGCAGGGCTTCACATATAGAATCAGATGCGTCACGACGTCAATCAACACAGAATAGATTCACTTCTACCACTTCGAATCTTCATACGACACCGAAACGACAATAGATAATGAGCTCGTGAAATTTGCGCCAGATGGAGGAACACATACCAAAACCCCATGTGTACCTATAGCAGCAACCTGCCAAAAGCTCCTCTCCCCAACGTATCGTAGAGTCCGAAATCACCGCTCATCATGGTCATCAATCTTTCATCCAGAGTGGTTGTGAATCACAAATAATTGCAACGTCAAACGTCGATCCCCAAATCCTTTGACTACGCATCCCAGCGATCACTCCGCCAATTGCTTCTCTGAACTCTTCCCCTCCTTTCATGATCCACTAAAGGTATCGTCAATAACTCGTTCTCCTCTTGTGGAACGTGAATTGAATTTCTTTACCCTTCATTCCTCTCTTCGTATGGTGGGCCCACCACCACAACCGCGACGACCACCGATGGAAATGGAAGCATGAGGCGTTTTCCCTAGTGAACGAAACCCACCATCCACGTACATAGGTGTCCACCTGCGCAGCCAGGGAGTTCTCCGACGTGGTGCGAAAGGTGTTGTTGAATGGCGCAAACGGGGTTCGGACTGGCAATGCGCGAGTACGGTGCCACAGTAGTGGTTGTTCTGGTGCTGGTAGAACGTAGCCATCCATATATCCGGGTGGGGAGGGTGCGGAAGAAGCAGGCATTACGTGATTTATCCTTGCATACTGAACCTCTTTGTTTCTCTGTCGGAGGAGCCGCTGATCATGACGACGACGACGAACCGCCAGCGACAGCCTTGGACTTCGCGCGAGCACCAACACTAGCAACGATGTCTACTAGCATCGGAGAATCAGCCGAGTTGGTAAGGAGGATTTTGAGCAACCGCGCTTTCCTTAAACTCAGAGCCTTCCCAAGAGCTCGTGAGCTGAGGAAGCAAAGCAGTTCCAGCAAGACAATGGTACCCCTCGGAATGCGGTAGTGGTTCAAGGTAGTATGCCAAGGAACGGTCGTTGGAGGCTAGTTAGGATGATGATGGTGGTAACAAGAGGCGAATTATTCGTGCCGTCCTTGAATTCACGACAATGTCGGAGAGATCCACCGCAAGTAGAACAATAGGAGTGGCAGCCTGTGTAACGTTCTACGTAACATAATCCGACCACCCGGTCGGCAAATTGGGGGAACTTGAACTTGATTGATGGGATTACGATTGGGATTGGGGTTGGGCGCAGCCGTGTTGTTGCTGCAGACAATGTAGGTGTTGGTATAGAAGCAGAAAGACGATATCGCAGGTGCGGCCGGCATTGTAATAGCAGCAATTCGTATTCATGAGAATAGATTTATCATCTGAAATTTGAAGAAATCGTGTAAAAAAAAAAGAGCATTGGATTAACACAATGATGTTTCAATATATTATAATCCGAAGGAAGCAAAGAGGTATAAAATTTCACAGAAAAACGGAGAAGGGAATAAGGGTACGGAAGCAACCCATCCAGAGTAACATGCCGCACCAATGAAGAAGAAACACTGTCACAACTCCAAAAATTTCCGTCAGAAATCGATCGAGGTTAAATCAAGGTGCCCGTGGGTAGGAACTAACGACATGAACGAGGAAAGACGAGGAACACTGAGAACGCGCCAAAAAAAAAAAGGATCCCCGAAGTTGAGAATACATACCTTTGTCAACCCCGCCGGTACTCCTACTCCCACTAACATCCATCGTCTTCCTAGTCCCATCGGCCAGGGAAGCACCTGTGAAGAAAATGAAGGTAGTCCACATCTCTCAGGAAAGCGTCTTCAGGTTTAGTGGCAGATTGGAAACGGAGTGACGGAACGAGGAAAGAAAGAGCAGAGCAGGGTGGATATCGTCGAGGATGGAATGGTGACGGAACGCTTCGTGTAAGGGTCAACGAGTAGCCCACTTCCATGCCATACTTGGGTTAACTCATGAAGGTCATGATCACGGACATTTTATTGAAAACTCGTTGCTGAAAACTGTAACTTGTGTACTGACTGCCGACTGTCGACCAAAGAGCAAAGACCGAAGGCTGAAGCTGAATGAAGGCTGGTACTGGTCCGAAAGCGTAGTGTCGAATCCGGCTGTTGTCACCACGAAGCGATAGGTGGCTGATGATCTGTACAGTACTGATGTGATCCGCTCGTAATCTAATCTATGCCGTGCCGTATATATCTAGAAAATCGCTACGATCCAATATTTCTGTCTCGGTAAGGCTCCCATAACCCAAGAAGTCAGTTTCCTCCTTGCATGGATGCTCCTTAAGTCTTGTCCAAGACGGGTTCGATGAAATGCGTGACCATGGTTGGTACAAGCTCTCCTACTGTGAGCGGATGTTTACTGGCAGGATTTTTAGCTGCTGGCGCATAAACTGCTTCCTTCTTCCGGAAAATGGAAATATCTCATCAATTACAAGAATTATTTGCTAATCAGTAGTTACCTCGCCTTGTTCGGTTTTCGAGTGTTTTCGAACCAGTACTAGGGTTCGCCTTGGCTAACCGGACACCTTCCTATGCAGGTTTGGGCTCGTTCAACAGATGGATGTCAAGAAAATAGAAAACATCTCACCTGCACACAGTCGTATGGGTCACTCATACTGAAGAAACTTCGGAAGGATTCAGTGTCTGTCGGGATCAGGGTAAATTGCATATAAGCAGACTCGACGCTAGACCTCAAAATACATGAATTCTAGTCAATGAAGCGTTCAGCCAGCCAATTTAATTTTGAATGTGGGCGGAAATGAATGTGAGCACCTTGCAAGGTATCTGCAGTCCGAGATTTTCCCGATATAATTCCTCAAAAAGGTCACGTGTCAACTTAACACCTGGACAAGCAGTTGTATTTTGGGCCACTCATACTTAGGCTCGTTACCAGCCGTGATGGACGAATACTAATTTGGGATCAGAATACTTAATCACGGTCAAACCCTACCAGTCTCTATGGGATCAATTACCTGGGCATGACCCTCCGAATTCGGAATCCCTCAAAAAATCATTTGTCAGCCCGGGTATTGATCCCATAGAGACTGGAGTCGAGTCTAACTCATACTCAAGAAGGAAGGATTCGTCAGTCTAGATCGGACTTGGGGCACAATCCCAAAATCGACGAAGACTGCGTTCAATCGATAACAAAGCGCTCCACAGATCAATGGGTGACTTTCCATAAGGCTAACTTGAAATTTCAACTCCAAATTGGTGACAGGTAGGGTCCTCTGCCGAAGTGCCGGATGGATACAGGTACGAAAACTGTCAGGTGGCGCTTTTCAAGAGGTTTCCAAACCTTAAATTTGGAGGAGGGGTACGTACCCCTCCTCCAAATTCTGAAAGCCCTCCGATGCCCAAATAAGGCTCGTCGGTGTCATCCCATTGCCGCTTTTGGCTCGCGGGCTCTTTAGTGCTTTCTCACGTTGACGAAGGCGACCTCTGTTCAATAACACTTACGGCTTGCCATGCAGTGTCTGGTTTGGGAAGAGCTAGGGATGGCAGAGGCAATCTCTTGTTATATTTCACCGTTCATTGCGCAGAAGTCGGCCAACATCTGCTCGGGTGATAAAAAGTGTTGCTGCCAGGTGAGAGTCGAACTCTTCATCACCAGCCCCTACCAGCCCTCAGCAACCTCGGCCTCGCACCCCACAGTCTCCTGCATAAACAAGAAAGCGGCCATTTCTTCATCTATTGCGATGGAAGAGAGCTGGAAGCGCTCCTTATCCGATGATAACCCAATCGGGATTCAAGTTATATAATTGTTTGTTTCGAGGTCAGGTCTTTATGGTTTAGAAAAAAGCTAAATATTCGTTGCCAGGTACACTTTTAAACTCCGAAATATGACGTTTGGACTTGAAAGAATCAAGTTAGCCTTATGGAAAGTCACCCAATTGTACATAATTACATGATCCATTTTTGCAGTTTCGATTTAATTTATTTTCAGAACAAAGAGAAGGCGATCCGGGGTAATCAGGGAGTTGTCAGGGAGACATCAGCATATGTATACTCATTTTTAGAATCTTAGTAACTGTGACGACCAGCACATGAACATCAGAGGCAATCCTTGCAGCGACCCCACCAACGTGCGAAAGAGGAGAACTTGCTCTGAAAATACAGTGAGGACGAAGTGAGGACGAAGTGCGAGATAGTCGACAGGTACCTAACGCAATATTGACAATGGTTGTTCAACTTGTTGTCCTGACCTCGGCTTCCCGGATCTGTCGACGTGGTCTAAGCCAAGAACGCCTTCTGAGGCGAATTCGTAAATCGTGTCCTCTGTGAAATCAGGTTAGGAAACCAGAAGCTGAATACAAATCCAGACGTACCATCTTCAATATATGAGGGCTGTTTGAAATTTAATGCTTGGATGAGGGCAAAGCGATATTTAACAAGGTCCTTGTCAGATATCCCTATTCGAGCCTGCAAACGTTTCTTGGTATCTGCGAATTTTTCTCCCTATTCACTCATGAGAATTTGTAAAACTTGAGATGAGAATAAAAAGGACAGACCCGTTTCACCACGAACTTGAAGGGCACCCCATGCGTCCGTTGTGGCTCTTTCGAGAAATGGAATACTCCAATAAGTTTGTCGGAATCATCAGCTTCAAGTTCCTCTCGTGGAACCTCCTGTAATTTAAGGTAAGTGAACTGATTCGAGGAGCAGTATTTTTAACGAACCTCTGCATAAAGATCCACTGGCTCTGGAATGTTGCCGATCATTTCTGAACCAGTGAACTCTTTTTGAGTTTTCCCGTCCTTCGAAATTTCAAAAATGCGGATCTTCCCCGTTCCTCCGGACGACAATGTCACCACTGTCGCCAGATGGTCAGCTATATCATACATCATACTTGTCTTCGGTATAAGGAAGGCGTGAGTGCCCTCCTCTTTGTTGTAGATCCCAGTCCATGTGACCTTTATGGTACGTTTCGTTTCTAATTCGACGATGCTGATATCCAGCTTCTCGTAAAGAATGACAGTGGCGGTAGGATTCGCGTAGCTTGGAGACATGATTTCCGAAATGCTTTGGTTCAATGATCTCTTCAAAACCATTTTCGGTTGGCCAGTCGTCGGGTTAGTTGTTGTAAAGCGCAGTTTAATTGGGTCGTGCCGAAGGTATTCGCCAGCTTTCACGGCCATCTAGGAGCCACAATTAATGTGAGCCAACAGAAGAAAGAAATAATCACGTACGGTGTCATAATATTGTTTCTTGCTTAGTATAAGTCTGAATTCGGCGTCGGGATCAGGATCTTCGAACTTGGGCTTGAAGATAATCATGACCCTGTTAAGCAGGAACTCGTAGTATTGAACAGGATTTGAGTATAGGCCTTGACTTTCAAGGTCCTGAATTCTACAGGAATCAGATGGGCGATCGAACACACGAGAACGGACTCACTCCTTCTCTGGCAGGTCGACCTGGAAACAGATCACATCGCCATCTTGAATCTCACTTTGACCAAATGAAAATTTGGTCTTCATGAGCTCAATCATTCCTGGTTTGATTTCCTGTTCGCTATGAGACTATGGCCAAAGGAAATATTGTTGCAAGGGTAACTTACCTCGTATAACTTGAGTGGTGTACTATCGACCCAATGCATCCTTTCATTTATCACGGGTACGAGGTCGCCAACCTTGCTTGCTTTGGACATGTACACCCTTCCAACCCCATATAGGGATTGTTTCGAAGTATCAAAGTGCTTGAGGAAAATCATTATTGACTGAGGAGGATACGGCTGAATTCGATCAGATGAATATATCAAATTGAAAATATGAATTCAATTCGAATTACCTTCGAAGGCTCGGCGATGACATCGAGGTAGAGTCTCAAATCGTTTTGTCTTACCGCCATATTATTTCGTATCACCTCAACAGCTATGACAAAAGTTAGGAACTGGAATAAAATAGCGCGAAATTTGGCGGACTCAGCGCTGGCTCGTTCTCTGGGATGTGGGCATCTGGCCGGACTGTTTTGTTTTGACGCTTGACAAGTACCCACAAGCGGAACTTATTCTCAGGGTAATTGAAATGATGGGCAATGCGACTCTTGAATGTACTGTATTTATCTTGCTTCAGTACTCGGAAGCTCGGTAGGTCCGACGGGGGCCAGTTCTTCTCGTCGAAATTGGCTAAGTCAAATCCTTCATGACTGGTAAATGTGCGGTCAGTGATGACCTGAAATAAAAATCATGAGGCTCTGGCTTGTACAAGAACAAAATATGCAAACCTTAGCCGTCAAGAAAAGATGTTGCTCCTCGCCTTCTCTCTTCTTCGCTTCAGCTTGCAGACGTTCTTCATCAATCCTTCGTTCTGGACGCATTGAAAGATAAGTAATGACATCATGACCCCCCTTTAAACAAGAGATGGAGCACATACTCAGATGGGAAGGCGTATCGTCCACTGTAAGTGGTGCAAGAATCTCATCAATAGCGGACTCGCGGATGTACACCAACATGTATGCGTTTGTAAAGCGCTTCATGGCGCGAACTTGATCGGGTTGCAGATTGGGTGGTATGCCATTCAGTGCTACCCCGCCATAATTTTCCTCGAAAACTTCCTTGTCTGTAACAGGGGTGACCCTATCGTCGTCAAACTTCAGCCATCGACCCTCACGATCGGGTTTGATCAGCGCCCAATAATGGCCTCCACGCAGATCACCAGAATGAACAAGGATACCGTGAAGGTTGTAGATCCAGGGTTGAGACCTATCTGCACTGGCATCAAGGAATTCGTCAAGGTCTATCTCGAAAGGAAATTCGTGTCGGTCGTTGACCTTGACCATTGCATCCTGTTGAATATTATATTCAAACCTTTTGAGTTGCACATGAAGGACAGGGGGAAATGATTCGAATATTATACCCTTCTTCGCATCTTGAAGCCCGAATCCTTCTGCTGGATATTTGTGTTCTCCATCAAGCATGTCAACAGCCACATAGTCTTTGAATGAATCATAAAGATTCTTCATGCCTTTCACGTTGAGTTGAAGGTCTGGAGCACTTTGAGGAAAAAGTCAGATCAAATATGCGCAAACTCACCATTGAACTCCTCGATGCGAGAGGATTCATATTCCACATTGACACACTTGATATAGCTCTTCATTTTTCCGACGAAGAGCTTGGCGATGGCACCCTCAGCTGGAGTTCCCTAGGATGCCAATAGTATAGGCGCTTTCTTTTTGACCGATACAAAGATCCTGTACGTACCTTCATCTTGGACTCTAATTTATCCTGGAGGACACGATTGAACTCTTGGACATCATGTGGGATGAATGAATCCAAAGATTTCCAGCCGAAAGATTTGGTCAGCTCAGTCGTCCCTGAAAAGGAAAGGGATCAGTCACGAATATCATAAAGGAAGAGGAACGCAACCTACCAACAGGTTGGTCGGAGGTTTGCAGAAGATAGAATACACGCTGCAGTGCTAGGGCAATACTCTCAGTCGGCAGATGATCCTCCGTTGGGATTTGATACACAGCCTAGGTTGGCACCATTAGAAGCGGGATTTCAAGCACCGATGCAAACGGACCTTGCGGAAGGAGCGTGTATGGAACAAGGATTGGAGAACAGTGTCCAGGTAATCTGTAGCTCCTTGATTTTTCAATCCGACAAAGCCAGTTTCCTTCTTGGAGTCGTAGCTGTAAAGGCGTCAAAGTAAACGGGCAGTACGATATTCGCAACAACGCACTTGACAAAGTTATGCCACAAGACACCTGTAGGATCCTCCAATACCCTCACATACACTGTTAAATCGGCACTTTCATCCTCAATCGTGGGGCGCATGTTGCCTTCCTGGACGTTGAATAGTTTGCGCGACTCACTAAACCGGGTGAATCCCCAGTCAAGCTCCTCAGCGATAAAGCGATGATTTGCATCTATAGAAAGGGGTTGGCTTTAGAAACACGCCTTGAGACCAACATCGACACCCACGGCTGACTGTGTAAATAGTCGGATCTTGGGGGTTCGAGATAACCAAAGCAAACTGGACACATGCGTGCCATCCTGAGGGCGCATTCTTGGGTTCCGCATAGTCAAGATATACAGACACTACATCATTCGGTGGTGTGTTGGAGTTTCCGAGAGGGAAGAGTAAAATTCGCCTGTTGGCAACGGGAGGGATGGCGCTCAAGTGAGCAAAATCGAAGCTGAAACATGGAAAATGGTCCTGACCATTTATGACCTCCACATTCAAATGCTGGGCTGGTCAACTTCTTGTCTAACTTCTTCCAATTGTTTAATCGCCACGAAAAGACTTTAAAATCCTTCATGTCGTGGCCCAAGTCTGGCATATGTTTGGCAGCAAAAGCCTCATCTGCGGGATTGATGACGAAAACATAATCAGCATTTAACGACAAAAAGAGAAAATTGAAATGCTCACGATCCCGTACCGATACCATTTCGTTTATTTCCATAGGATGTGCACCGTTTTGCTTCCTATCTAGGACGCCATGTCGTTCCAAAGCAGAGATCGGCGAATTAGTTTAATTTAGGTGAAAAGAAACGATCCGTATCACTTACACAACGACGAGAGCAAGGATATTCTGCAAAATAATGATTCCTGGATATCAAGAAGAGTGGGAGTTGAGTTAAATGCTGTGCGAAGAACGTTGCTTGTGCCCCGGCCATTGCTTATGCTTACTCAATACTCTACCACGCTGCCTTATTCCATTATTCCATATATGGAATCCATGTACTTAATAAATCCATTTGGCCTTAACACCTTCCATATGGATTCCATGTGGAATTGTTATGTGGATTCCACATGGAATCCATGTCCATTCCATGGAACGGTTCCACATGGCTTTGCAATACTTTAGCATGTCCCCTTATTCCATACAGAATAAGTGTGGAACGTTCCCAAGAACGTTCCATAAAGATCTCCCGCTCACTTATTGTCCCTGGTCCCATGAGTCTGCACTGCCAAATTTCTCTTTCCTCCTATCACTATCATCGTTTTGAACCTGGTTCAACCTATTTTATACTCACCATCTCCCCCTTGGATAAAGCAGATTGCATATTTTGCATGCGATTGTGGTGTGATTCCACATCGCTTGGCGTTGGGTGTTCTATTTAGCAAACCTAGTATGTAAACATATTCTGTAAACATATTCTGTAAACAAAGTATGAAACACAAATATTATTGACTACACGCCATTGGCTTCATTACATACCCACGTATCTCAATTGGCAAAGCCGGCTAGGGCTGCACGCCGTGGCCGTTTTTACGGTTGATACGGCTACCGTATGGGTGTGCCGTATCCGTCCCGTCATGAGAAATATGTTCACAATGACGGGACGGCTGACGGTACGGAACGGTGGCATCAG